>WBZL01000009.1_pt1 | contig 240404 bp, 212 predicted proteins | sample 5204291 | NCBI WGS metagenome assembly WBZL01 (sample SAMN12344345, study PRJNA552823) | activated sludge metagenome | biome: Activated sludge suspended growth; feature: Nitrification reactor; material: Wastewater; isolation source: activated sludge from nitrification reactor of wastewater...
CATAACCGGAGAGCAAACGACGCCGAACACCGTAGACTTATCCACAGCTCGCCTCGACCGAGACGGGCTTCCACCCCTGGTCAATGTTTAGTCGGCACGGGTGGTCAAAGTTCGGTCGGCGCGCACAGGATGTGCGTACCGAGTACTTGAAGGTGGTGTCGCCAGAAGAGGTCGACGAAGACGATGTCAACCCAGGCGGACGAGAGTAGCAGCGAAAGAAGACAATGATCACGGGCAACATCAAGAACCAGATCGATCAGATCTGGAATGCGTTCTGGGCGGGCGGCATCGCCAACCCCATCGAGGTGATCGAGCAGATCACCTACCTCCTGTTCCTTCGCCGTTTGGACGACCTCCACACACTGGAAGAGAACAAGGCCAATCGGCTGAAGAAGCCGATGGAGCGCCGTATCTTCCCGGAGGGGCAGGACGCCAAGGGTTGTGCCTACGACAACTTTCGATGGTCACGCTTCAAGCATCTCGCGCCTGCTGAGATGTACGCCGTGGTCGGCGATCACGTCTTTCCGTTCCTGCGAGCCGACCTGGCACGCCAGCTCGGCAATGGTGACTCAACGTACGCGCATCACATGAAGGACGCGCGTTTCACCATCCCGACACCGTCGCTGCTGGACAAGGTCGTCCAGTTGCTGGATGTCGTGCCAATGGAGGACCGCGACACCAAGGGTGACATTTACGAGTACATGCTCGGCAAGATCGCCAGTGCAGGGCAGAACGGGCAGTTCCGCACGCCACGCCACATCATCCAACTGATGGTGGAACTGACAGCGCCGCAACCGATGGATGTGATCTGCGACCCTGCCTGCGGCACGGCGGGCTTTCTCGTCGCGGCAGGAGAGCACCTCCGCGAGCGGCACCCGACGTTGCTACATGACGCTCGGCTGCGCGAGCACTTTCACCATGGCCTGTTCCACGGATTCGACTTCGACAGCACCATGCTGCGCATCGGCAGCATGAACATGCTGCTGCACGGTGTGGAGAACCCCGACATCCGCTACCGCGACTCGCTGGCGCAAGAACACGGCGGCGAGGAGGAGAGGTACACGTTGGTGCTGGCGAACCCTCCCTTTGCTGGCAGCCTGGACTACGAGAACACCGCCAAGGACTTGCTGCAGATCGTTAAGACGAAAAAGACCGAACTCTTGTTCCTGGCGCTATTTCTCCGTCTGCTCAAACCCGGGGGGCGCGCGGCGGTGATCGTGCCAGACGGCGTCCTATTTGGCTCGAGCACGGCGCACAAGGAACTGCGCCGCCTACTGGTGGAAGAGCAGAAACTCGAAGCAGTGATCAAATTGCCCAGTGGGGTGTTTCGGCCTTATGCAGGCGTATCAACCGCGATCCTGCTTTTCACCAAGACGAACTCCGGCGGCACCGATCAAGTCTGGTTCTACGACGTTGAAGCCGACGGTTGGAGTCTCGACGACAAGCGCTCGCCTCTCCTTGCCGAGGAAAAGCTCGGCCCGAGGCCGCCCCAGCCTCTCAATGAGCTGGAACAACTTAAGAACAACCTTCCTGATGTGCTGCAGCGTTGGAGCCAAAGGGATGGCACTGAGCGCGAGCGCCCCCGCGTCTCCCAAAGCTTTTGTGTTCAACGCGCAGAAATTGCTTCTCAAGGCTATGACCTCTCTCTCAGCCGCTATCGGGAGGTGATCCAAGAGACTGTGGAGCATCGCGGATCGGAAACCGTACTACATGATTTGGTTCGTCTCTCCGACATTGCGAAGCATGGCATGCAAGAGCTAGCGGATCTGTTTTCCGGTTTTGATGTAGATCCGCATCGATGGCCAGAGTCTGATCTCGGTACGCACATACTTTCAGTCACAAACGGCATGACTAGGCGACGGCCGGATGCTGAGACTGGGAAGGATATTGTTCTTCGCCTTAGGGACATTCGAAACGGTTGGATCGATTTCTCCGAGGTTAATCGAATAACCCTCACCCCAGAAGAAGCTGGACGCTATGAAGTGGCTGTTGGGGATCTTCTCTTCATTCGTGTGAACGGTAATCCGGACTATGTTGGTAGATGTGCAGTTTTTCGCGGATTCCCTGAGCGCGTATTCTTCAATGATCACGTCATGCGAGTCAAGGTTGACGCATCTGCCGTCAATGCAAAGTTTGTAGCATTCCTATTAAATAGCCCATATGGCAAGAACCAAATTTCAAAGCATCGAAAGACGTCGGCAGGTCAGCATACAATTAACCAAGATGGGGTAAGTCGAATACGACTTCCAATGCCGCATATCACAGTTCAGAACGAGTTTGCGAAGCGTATTGAGGCCATTGAGCATGCCAGGGCGAAGTTTGATGCAGTGGTGACTCAATTCGAATCGCTGATGGCCTCCCTTCAGCGCCGTGCGTTCCTGGGGGGGTGACAATGCGTGGCGAGTTTGTCGCAGTTTGGTCTGAGACATGGCGAGAAATTTGGATGCCATTGATTGATGTCGAGGACGTGCCTGCTGACGTTTTCTGCGAGCTTTACCGTGAGCTGGTAAACGCAATGAAATTGAGGCCATCGATCGAAAATCTGGCTGATATTATCGACAATTCAACTCAAGCGCGAAATGAGTTTCAAAGTATCACAACGGAGCAACTGAGCGGTGAGCGAGCCGTCTCGACGTTCTTGGAGTCGGCACACGGAGTTCTCGAAGATCTCGGTGGCGACTCACTTTCGAACCGGTACTTCAACTTGCTGAATAACTTCATCGGCAAGTTCAGCCTTCGCTACGATTTGCGGAGACCGTGCACGCTATGCCCAACATTGCCGGGCATTTTCGCCAGCTTGGTGAATGATTTGAACGCGTTGACCAGCTTGGACGCACATCTCGATGGATTGATGAAGGACTTTGAGAGCGCCGTTCGCGATTTGCGTCACGACTGCGCTGACGGCCGAATCAAAACCTGCATTCAGAAGCAGGTAAACCTGATGGAAGCGATTGGTCGCGCGTATCCCGGCGTTACTGCTACAACTCTTGGCGCAATCTGTGAGCAAGTCGGGACTTGGCCGCACGAGAAGCTAAAGGTGGCAATGAAGGATCTCTACGGGTTTGCCTCCGATTACCCTGGAATTCGGCACGGCGGGACCCCGGCGAACGCGCTCCGGTCGGTAGACATGCGCGACATGGTGGCAATGTCCGTCTTACTCGCTGGCTTTGCGCCATATCTTAGCAACGGTCTCAACTCCGACGCGATCTATCGGAGGGTGTGAAGTGAACCCGCACAGCGTACGGCAGACTCGCAGGGCGATTATCTACACTCTTGAGGAAATGAGGGCCGCATCGCTATGAGCCAATTCGGCTTTCTTCAAAGTGAATGGCCAACGGTATTCGATGCCACTGCGAGGGCGGAGGCAGCCGTCTTTGCCGACCCGCGCACCGCATGCTTCTACGCGCGCCGTGCTCTGGAACTCGCTGTCGGCTGGGCCTACAAATTCGACTCAGCACTAAAGCTACCGTATCAAGATAATTTGTCTGCGCTGATCCACGAGCCGAGCTTCAAACTGACCGTCGGCGAGGCGGTGTTCGGTAAGGTGCGCGTCATCGTCACGTTAGGCAACCGGGCGGTGCACAGCCCCCGCCCGATTCCAGAGGCGGACGCAGTCGCAGCGGTGCGCGAGTTGTTCCACGTTGCCTACTGGCTCGCTCGTACATATGGTCGTACTAGCCGGCCAGCGCCAGGCCTGGCTTTTGATCCCGCCGTGTTGCCGCGGCCTGCCGCGACCGCGCAGCAGACGGTCGATCAACTGCGTGCGCTGGAGGAACGGTTGCGCGAGCGCGACGAAAAGCTCGCTGTATTGCTGGCGGACAAGGGCGCGCTCGACGAGGAGTTGAAGCGCCTGCGGGCCGAGGTTGCGAAGGCGAAGCAGGCGGCAAACGCCCAACCCGACACGCACGACTACTCCGAGGCCGAGACCCGTGACTATTTCATTGACCTCCTCCTGAAGGAAGCGGGATGGCCACTCGATCAGCCCCGTGACCGCGAGTTCGAGGTCAGTGGGATGCCGAATTCCCAGGGCAAAGGCTTCGTCGACTATGTTCTTTGGGGCGATGATGGCAAGCCGCTGGGACTGGTAGAAGCCAAGCGCACACGGCGCGACGCACGCGTCGGCCAGCAGCAGGCCAAGCTCTACGCTGACTGCCTTGAGCGGCAATTTGGCCAGCGGCCGATCGTCTTCTACTCCAACGGCTACGAACACTGGATCTGGGACGACAGCCGTTACCCTCCGCGCCGGGTCCAGGGCTTCTACAAGAGGGCCGAGCTGGAACTGCTTGTCCAGCGACGCGCCTCTCAGCGCCCGTTGGCGGTGGCGCCCGTGAGCGCGACCGTCGTCGAGCGCCACTACCAGACCCGTGCCATTCGCCGCGTAGCGGAGTCCTTCGAGAGCGACCACGATCGCAAGGCCTTGTTGGTGATGGCTACAGGCGCGGGCAAGACGCGAACGGTGATCGCGCTTGCCGACCTGCTGATGAAGTGCAACTGGGCCAAGCGGGTGTTGTTTCTGGCGGACCGAGTGGCTCTGGTGAATCAGGCTGTGAATGCGTTCAAGCACTTCCTGCCCGATGCATCGCCTGTGAACCTGGTGACCGACAAGCACGCCGAAGGGCGGGTCTACGTCTCGACCTACCCGACGATGATGGGGCTCATCGATGAAGCGGTCGATGGCCAGCGCCGCTTTGGCGTTGGCCACTTCGATCTCGTCGTCATCGATGAGGCACACCGCTCGGTGTTCCAGAAGTACCGCGCGATCTTTGACTACTTCGATTCGCTGCTCGTGGGCTTGACGGCCACGCCCAGGGACGAGGTCGACCGAAACACGTACAGCCTCTTTGAACTGGAGGATGGCGTGCCGACCGACGCCTACTCGCTGCAGGAGGCGGTGGACGACGGATTCCTGGTGCCAGCCCGAGCGGTGTCGGTTCCTCTCCGGTTTCAACGCGAGGGCATCAAGTACGACCAGCTTTCGGAAGATGACAAGGACCAGTGGGACGCACTGGAATGGGACGACGAAGGCAATGTGCCCGACCGCGTGGAAGCGGAGGCCATCAACAAATGGCTGTTCAACAAGGACACCGTGGACAAGGTGCTTGAGCACCTGATGACGCGCGGCCTCACCGTGGCTGGGGGCGACCGGCTGGGCAAGACCATAGTCTTCGCCAAGAACCAGGCGCACGCGGAGTTCATCGCCGAGCGCTTTGATGCCAACTATCCGCACCTGAAGGGTGAGTTCGCTCGCGTCATCACCTTCAAGACCGAGTACGCGCAGAGCCTGATCGATGCCTTCTCGGCCAAGGAGAAGGCGCCGCACATCGCCATCTCGGTTGACATGCTGGACACGGGTATCGACGTGCCGGAGGTTGTGAACCTCGTGTTCTTCAAGCTTGTGCGTTCGAAGACCAAGTTCTGGCAGATGCTCGGGCGCGGCACGCGGCTGTGTCCGGATCTATTCGGGCCTGGGCAACACAAGGACGGGTTCTTTGTCTTCGACTACTGCCAGAACCTCGAGTATTTCAGCCAAGACATGCCCGGCACAGAGGGGGCAGTGTCTGCGTCCCTGGGCAAGCGCTTGTTCGACGGGCGGCTGGAACTGCTCGGCGAACTCGACGCGCGGATTGCCACCTCGTCGGCCCAAGCCGTAGAGGAACCTCGACCGGCGCCGCCGGGACATCCGGAGTCGGACGTCGAGGTACGCGCTCAGACCGCGGCGCTGCTGAACAGGCAGGTGGCGGCGATGAATCTTGACAACTTCGTTGTGAGGCCACATCGGCGTGTGGTGGAAAGGTACGCGAAGCCCGAGGCCTGGATCAAGCTGCCCGCGGACGCGCGCGCCGAGCTTTCGCACGAGGTGGCAGGCCTGCCGACAGAACTCGACCCCGAGAACGAGGAGGCGAAACGCTTCGACCTGCTGGCTCTGCGCCTTCAGCTCACCTTGTTGCGCCACGAGCCCGGATTCGAGGGCCTGCGCGACCGGGTCCGGGAGATCGCGGCGCTGCTGGAGGAGAAGGACGCGATCCCGATGGTGCGCGAACAGATGCCGCTGATTCAGGAGGTGCAGACCGACGAATGGTGGTTGGACGTGACGGTGCCGATGCTGGAGACCATGCGACGGCGGCTTCGCGGGCTGGTGCAGTTCATCGACAAGCGCCAACGCAAGCCCGTTTACACGGACTTCGAGGACTTGATCGGTGAAGAGATCCCTGTCTTGTTGCCTGGCTTCTCGGTGGGCACCAACGAGGCCAAGTTCCGATCCAAGGCGCAAGCGTTCCTTCGCGCGCATCTCGACCACATCGCCATTGCCAAGCTCTACAGGAACAGGCCGCTCACCGTGGCCGACATCGCTGAACTGGAGCGCATGCTCATTGAGAGCGGTGTAGGGGCGCCAGAGGAAATCGGACGCGCATCCGAAGAGGCGCATGGGCTGGGCCTGTTCGTGCGCTCATTGGTGGGGCTGGATCGTGGAGCCGCGAAGGACGCCATGGCTGACTTCACTGCGGGCAAGGCGCTTTCGGCGAATCAGCTGGAGTTCATCAACCTCGTTGTGGACCACCTGACCGCACACGGCGTGATGGATCCGGCTCAACTCTACGAGTCGCCGTTCACCGATATCGCCGCGCGAGGGCCGGACGAGCTTTTCGACCCAGGCCAGGTGGATGAGCTGGTGAGTCGCCTTGAAGCCGTGAAGTCAACGGCGCTGGCGGCGTAGCGGCGAAGCCCGCCGAAAGTTACGGCACAAATCCGTCACACCAAAGTCAAAGGGGTTAGCTCCAAATGAAGCTAACCCCTTGATTTTATTGGCTCCCCGACCTGGGCTCGAACCAGGGACCTACGGATTAACAGTCCGGCGCTCTACCGACTGAGCTATCGAGGAATCAGCCGGCATTATAGCGACCGCCTTGCTCGCTACAGCTCGACCTGCAAGGACAGTGCGAAAGTACGCGGTGTCAGCCCAAACAGGTATGAATGGTCGAACTGGTACGGCGATTCGCGCCAAGCGCGCTCGTTGGTCAGGTTCTCGATGCCGGCGCGCCAGGTCAGCAGGCTGTGGCCGACCTGCTGCTCGTAGCGCAGCCCCAGGTCGATCCGGCCCACACCGGGGATTTGCAGGCTGTTGTCGGGCAGCACGATGCGGTTGCTGTCGTAGGCGCCGCTGCCCAGCAGCTCCAGCCCCGGCACGCTGTCCACGCGATAGCCCAGCTGCAGCCTGATGGTGTAGGCCGGCACGTTGACCGGCCGCAGGCCGTTGATCGCGGCGGAGGCGCTGCCCTCGCGGCGTGCATGCAGTGCCATCGCACCGGCGCCGATGCTCCAGGCGCCGATGCGCGCGCTGGCCGTGCCTTCCACGCCTCGGTGCACGACCTCGCCGTCGCGCCGCCATACGCAGCTGTCGTCGACATCGCAGGTGCCTGCGCCGGCCGACACCGGCCGTTCGATGTCGAAGGCGGCGAGGCTCCACTGGCCGTGTTCGAGCACGCCCTTGCCTCCCGCCTCGAACTGCTGGCTGCGCAAGGCGCTGAGCAGTTCGCCGCGGTTGACGTAGCGCGGGTTGTTCGGCGCGAGATCGGTTTCGTACCCGGTGCCCCAGCTGGCGTACAGCAGCGTGCCGTTCGCCAGCTTGTGGCTGAAGGCCAGCCAGGGCGAGGTCGTGTCCTGGCGGTAGCCCAGCGCCTCGCTGCCATCGGTGCGCACGGTGTCCACGCGCTGGTGCGTGTAGCGCAGGCCCAGCCACAGGGTGTTGCTCTGATCGAAGGCGACGGCATCGCGGAGGTAGGCCTCGCTGGCGCGGACGTCGCGGTTGGTGTTGGTGCCGGTCAGCGCCGCGGCGGGCGGCACGATCAGCGTGCCTTGCACGTTGCCGGTGCCGGCGTAGTTGAACGCCAGGCCCTCGAAGCGGTTGCGCACGTCCAGGTACTGCACGCCCAGCGTCAGGGCGTGGCGCAACGTGCCAGTGAGCAGTTGGCCGTGCAGCGACAGGTCGACGACGTTGCTGCGCCGCCGCTCGTTGTCGCTGCGGAAGTCGTACATGTCATAGGTGCCGTCGCTGCAGTAGCGGTCGTAGCGGCCCTCGGCGCTGCAGCCGTACGGAAAGGCGGTGTTGTCGTCGGTCTTCAGCTGCTGGGTCGCCGCATGCGCGACGAAGCTCCACTGCTCGTGCAGCGCTTGGCGCCAGCGCAGCGACGCGGTGGTGGCGTCGAACACCCCCGGTTGCGACCAGGGCTGGTTGTTCAGGTTGATGCGCGGGTTGCCGGGTGCGGGCACCACGGTGCCGAGCACGCTGAAGCCGGGCACGCTGGGCTGCTCGCGGTGCGAGACCTCGAGCTCGGCTTCGAGCAGTGCCTGCGGCGCGGCGCGCCAGTCGCCGGCCAGTGCCAGCAGATAGCGGCTGCCGTTGGCGTTGTAGGTCTGCGGATCGAGGTGCTCGTAGGCGCCGTTCAGGCGCAGTCCGAACTCGCGGCGTTCGCCGAAGCGGTCTGACAGGTCGGTGGTCGCAAGCACGCTGCCGACTTGCCGCCAGCCCAGGCTGGCTTCGCGGCGCGGCGCTTCGCCCGGGCGCTTGACCGCGAAGTCGACCATGCCGCCGGGCGACCCCAGGCCGGCCACCATGCCGGCAGTGCCCTTGAGCACTTCGACGCGCGACTTGTTGTCCAGCGGGATCGGCGTCTCCGCGCTGATCGGCAAGCCATCGCGCCGGTAGTTCAGGCGGTTGTCGAGCACGAAGCCGCGCACGCTGAGAAAGTCGTAGTAGCCCTCGGCGTTGTAGCCGTCGCCGACCGCGGCATCGATGCGTGCGACGTCGGACAGCCGGCGCACGCCCAGATCGCGCATTTGCTCGCTGGTGGTGACGCTGGCCTGCATCGGTACGCTGGCCAGCGGTATCTGGCCGAAGCCGGTCACGCCGGCGGCAGGCCGGCCGGCGCGGATCGTTACCTGCTGCGTCTCGACTTCGGTCTCGGCCTGGGCCTGGGCCTGGGCGGTCGCGGCCAGCGGGGCGCCCAGGCTCAGCAGTGCGGCCAGCCGCAGCGGGTGGCCGCGCGACGCGGCGGCGTGTCGGGTGGTGGATGCCATCGTCGTTCACCGTTCGATGGCAGGTCGGCCACTGCCCGTTGCGGCCAATGGCATGCGGGCGAGCTTCCCTGCGCGAGGATTACCTCAATCAGGTTCAAAGGGACTTTCTCAGTCGGCAGCACCTGCACGGCGCTGCCAACACCCCCAGCGAAGGCGCCGCGGGCGAGCCGCGGCGCAGCAGCACTATACCGACAAAGCCTGGGGCCACAACGACGAAGGGCCCGCTTCAACGCGGGCCCTTCGGTAGCGGTGGCGGCCTGCCCTGGCGGCAAGCCCCTGTGCTGGCGGCCGCCTGCCGCGCCTCAGTCGAACACCGGGGACTCCACGCCCAGCACCTTGTGCAGCTTCGGGCTGGTGGTGGTGTATTGCAGCAGGATGCGCTTTTCCGGGAACACGTACGGCGCCGCGCCGAAGGCGGCCAGCGCCGCTTCGTGGAAGCCTGACAGGATCAGCTTCTTCTTGCCCGGATAGGTGTTGATGTCGCCCACCGCGAAGATGCCCGGGATGTTGGTTTCGAACTTCTCGGTATCGACCAGCAACTGCTTGCGCTCGATGCCCAGCCCCCATTCGGCGATCGGGCCGAGCTTGGGGCTCAGGCCGAAGAACACCAGCAGCATGTCCAGCGGCACGCTGCGCGTCACCGCGTCGCCGCCGGTGACCTTGATGCCGCTGAGCCGGCCGTCGGTTTCCTCGTAGCCGGTGACCTGGCCGACCAGGAACTGCATGCGCATCTGCTCGCACAACTCGTGCATGCGCGCCACCGACGCCGGCGCGGCGCGAAAGCCGTCGCGGCGGTGGATGAGGATGACGCTGGCGGCCTGGTTCGGCCCTTCCTGCACGAAGTTCAGCGCCCAGTCCAGCGCCGAGTCGCCGCCGCCGACGATGACCAGATCCTTGCCGGCGAACTGCGCCGGGTTGCGCACGCGGTAGTGCACCTGTGTGTCGAGGAACTTGTCCAGGCCCTCGAGCTTGAGCATGCGCGGCTGGAACGAGCCGACGCCGCCGGCGATGAACACCGTCTTGGTCAGCAGCCGCGTGCCCTTGGTGGTGGTGACGAGAAAGCGGCCATCGGCTTGCTTTGCCACCCCGGTGACTTCCTGCCCGAGATGGAAGGTCGCGCCGAAGGGCTCGATCTGCTTGAGCAGGTTGTCGGTGAGCTCCTTGCCGGTGCACACCGGCACCGCCGGGATATCGTAGATCGGCTTGTCGGGGTACAGCTCGATGCACTGGCCGCCGGGGTAGGGCAGCGAATCGATGATGTGCGCCTTGATCTCCAGCAGCCCGAGCTCGAACACCTGGAACAGCCCCACCGGGCCGGCGCCGACGATGACCGCGTCGGTTTCGATCGGCCCATCGTGGCTGCGGGCGGTGTCGGCGATTTCGGGGTTCAGCATCGGTTCCATGGTCGTGGTTTCAACGGATCAGTTCGGACAGCTTGTTCGTCTTGTCGGCCCATTCGTCGGCGTCGGGCAGGGCGGCCTTGCGCTTGGTGATGCTCGGCCACACGCGCGCCAGCTCGGCATTGAGCTTGATGTAGTGCATCTGGTCGTTCGGCACGTCTTCCTCGGGCACGATGGCGTTGACCGGACATTCGGGGATGCACACCGCGCAGTCGATGCACTCGTCAGGGTCGATGGTCAGCATGTTCGGCCCTTCGCGGAAGCAGTCGACCGGGCACACGTCAACGCAGTCGGTGTACTTGCAGCGGATGCAGGAGTCGAGAACGACGTGGGTCATGGGAGGTAACGGTAGTGGTGCATGGGGCGCGGCCAGCGCGTGCCGTCGGATCCGGCCATCGGCGCGCTGCCGCAGTGTCCGAAGCCTCGGCCGAGGCGGCCGGCAAGAGCCCGATTTTAGGACGTCGCCGATGCCGCCGCCGGCGCGGCGATGACCTGCGGCAAGGTCTTGCCTGCCAGGCCCACCGCGGTGGCGGCCACACCCACGGTGACCACGGTGGGACGGCCGGCGTGCAGCATCGCGGCTTGATTCAGTGCGTCCAGCCGATGCGAGCTGACCAGCGCGTCGGCGCAGCCGGCGCGCGAGACCACGCACGCCGGCGTGTCGGCCGGCCAACCCGCGGCGAGCAGCCGGCGCGACAAGGCCGCCAGCTGGCGGCCGGCCATGTAGAAGACCTCGCTGTCGGCGCTGCGTGCGCCGCGAAGCTCGCCGTGCTGCGTCATCGCGGTGCTGAAGGCCACGCCGCGGCCGCGGCCGCGGCGCGTCAGCGGCCGCTGCGCGTCGGCCGCGGCGGCCAGCGCGGCGGTGACGCCGGGCACCACTTCGCAGGCGATGCCGTGCGCGGCCAGCGCGTCGAGTTCTTCTTCGAGGCGGCCGAACAGGCTCGGGTCGCCGCCTTTCAGGCGCACCACGCAAGCGTGCTGCTGGGCCAGGCGCACCAGCATCGCGTCGATCTGGGTCTGGCGCGTGGCGTGGGCGAAGCCGCGTTTGCCGACGTCGATCCATCGGGCGCGCGGCGCCAGGTCGCGCAGCGCCGGGTCGGTGAGGGCGTCGAACAGCACCACCTCGGCCTGGCCCAGCAACCGCGCGCCGCGCAGCGTGATCAGGTCGGCCGCGCCGGGCCCGGCGCCGATGAAGATGACCTTGCCCATCAGCGCACCAGGTTGACCAGCAGCGCGCCGCTGGTGCGGTTGCTCGACGGGTCGACGACGATCAGCGCACCGCCCACGCGGTTGTCGGCATAGGGTTGCAGCGGCAGCGGCTCGCCGAGCTCGACCACCACGTGCCCGATGTCGTTGACCGCCAGCTGCTGCGCCGGTGCTTGTTGCAGCGTGCCGATGTCGACGCGGTGGCCGATGGCGGCAATGCGCGCGCGCACCCAGCGGTTGCCGTGGCGCACCATCAGCTTGCGTCCGACTTGCGCCGGCTCGGTGTCCAGCCAGGCCATCGTGGCACCGAAACGCTGCACCGGCAGCAGCGCGTCGGGCGCGCCGATCCAGTCGCCGCGCGAGACGTCGAGCTGGCGATCGAGGATCAACCCGGCCGACTGCCCGGCTTCGGCCTGCGCCACCGCCTGGCCGGCGCGGCGCAGCGCGGTCACGGTGGCGCGCTCGCCGCTGGGAAACAGCTGGATGGCATCGCCGATGCGCACGCGGCCCTGGGCGATGCGGCCCCACAGCGTGCGCGGCTGGTGGCCGGTGCCTTCGGGCTGCGTGCCGGCTTCGCGCGCCACGTACTGCACCGGCAGCAGCAGCGCGCCTTCGCGCCGCTCTTGCGTGGCCGGCAGGCGATGCAGCAGCTGCAGCAGCGACTCGCCGCGGTACCACGGCGCGTCCAGCGGCAGCGTGACGTTGTCGCCGCGCAGCGCCGACAGCGGCACGATCGCGGCGACCTCGATGCCGGCGTCGAAAGCGAACTCTTGCAATGCGTCGCGCACGGCTTCGAAGGCGCTTTGCGGGTCGGCCAGCGCGTCGATCTTGTTCACCGCGAACACGATGCTGGGCACGCGCAGCAGGTGCGCCAGCAGTGCGTGGCGGCGTGTTTGCGGCAGCAGCGCGACCGGCCGGGCGCGCCAGTCGATCTTGGTGGTGTCCACCAGCACGATCGCGGCGTCGCTGCCGGCGGCGGCGGTGACCATGTTGCGCGTGTACTGCTCGTGGCCCGGCGCGTCGGCGATGATGAACTTGCGCTCGCGCGTGGCGAAGTAGCGGTGCGCGACGTCGATGGTGATGCCCTGCTCGCGTTCGGCTTCCAGGCCGTCGGTCAGCAGCGAAAGATCGAGCGTGGCGCCGTCGGACTTGGCCTGCAGCATGTCGAGCTGGTCGGCGAGGATCGCGCGGCTGTCGTACAGCAGCCGGCCGATCAGCGTGCTCTTGCCGTCGTCGACGCTGCCGGCGGTGAGAAAGCGCAGCGCCTGGCGTTGCGCGGCGGGGGCCCGATCGCGCGCTGGGGCGAGGCCGTCGTCGTGTTGCCGGGCGGCGTCGGCCACGGCGGTGTCTTCATACAGCGCGCTCATCAGAAATAGCCTTCCTTCTTGCGTCGTTCCATCGCCGCCTCGCTGCTGCGGTCGTCCATGCGGGTGGCGCCGCGCTCGCTGATGTTCACGCTCAGCGTCTCGACCACGATCTCCGCCGCGCTGGCCGCGGCGCTTTCCACCGGGCAGGTGCAGGTCATGTCGCCGACGGTGCGAAAGCGCACGCTGACGGTCTCGGCCTGCTCGCCCGGCTGCAGCGGCGTGACCTCGGTCAGCGGCACCAGCAGGCTCTTGCGCCGCACCACCTGGCGCGGGTGCGCGTAGTACAGCCCGGGCAGCGGGATGTCTTCGCGCGCCAGGTACAGCCACACGTCCAGCTCGGTCCAGTTGCTGATCGGGAACGCTCGGAAGTGCTCGCCGGGGCGGATGCGCGTGTTGAACAGCGTCCACAGCTCGGGCCGCTGCTCCTTGGGCTGCCATTGGCCGAAGCTGTCGCGGTGGCTGAAGATGCGTTCCTTGGCGCGCGCCTTCTCCTCGTCGCGGCGCGCGCCGCCGATCAGGCAGTCGAAGCGGTGTTCCTCGACCGCCTCGAGCAGTGCCACCGTCTGGTGCGCGTTGCGTGATTCCAGCGGGTGCGCCAGGCGCACCGTGCCGCGGCGGATGCTGTCATCCAGATGGCCCACCACCAGGCGCTCGCCCATCTCGGCGACGCGGCGGTCGCGAAAGGCGATGACCTCCGGGAAGTTGTGGCCGGTGTCCACGTGCAGCAGCGGGAAGGGCAGCCGGCCGTTGAACTCGCCGCGCTTGACGTGGGTCTTGAAGGCCTTCTCGGCCAGGCGCAGCAGCACGCACGAATCCTTGCCGCCCGAGAACAGCAGCGCCGGCCGCTCGAAACTGGCGGCCACCTCGCGCAGGATGAAGATGGCTTCTTCTTCCAGGCCGTCCAGATGGTCGTGGTCGAGCTCGGGCAGCAGCCGCTCCACGCTCAAGGGGGCATTCATGGCTGGATCTCCTCGGGGTTGTGCGCGCTGTGGTCGTGTTCGCTTCGGCCGCGCGCTGGCGCGCGCTTGACTTCGGCTGCGCCGAAGTCAGCCTGCGCCGAAACGCCGGCGCCAGTCGCCTCGCTGCGCGAGGCGGTGTCGTCGCTGTGGCTTCGGCCGCGCGCTGGCGCGCGCTTGACTTCGGCTGCGCCGAAGTCAGCCTGCGCCGAAACGCCGGCGCCAGTCGCCTCGCTGCGCGAGGCGGTGTCGTCGTTGTGGCTTCGGCCGCGCGCTGGTGCGCGCTTGACTTCGGCTGCGCCGAAGTCAGCCTGCGCCGAAACGCCGGCGCCAGTCGCCTCGCTGCGCGCGGCGGCGGCTGGCGCCGCTGAATGCGGCTTGCCGTGCAAGCCGCATTCCCTGGCGTCGTCGTTTTCCCACCACCAGCGGCCGGCGCGGAAGTCTTCGCCGAGCGCGATCGCGCGGGTGCACGGCGCGCAGCCGATGCTCGGATAGAAGGCGTCGTGCAGCCGGTTGTAGGGCACGCGCTGCTGGCCGATGTAGTGCCACACGTCGCCCCAGCTCCACTCGGCCAGCGGGCTGAGCTTGCTGCGGCCATCGGCGTCGCGCTCGCTGGGCGCGACCTCGGCGCGGTGGCCCGACTGCTCGCGGCGCAGCCCGGTGATCCAGGCGTCGCGGCCGGCCAGCATGCGCTCCAGCGGCTCGAGCTTGCGCAGCGCACAGCAGGCCTTGCGCAGCTCCACGCTGGCATACATCGCGCGCGGGCCATGGCGCTCGACGAACTGCACCACTGCCGCCTCGCTCGGGCTGTAGACCTCGACGACGAGGCCGTAGCGCTCCTCGATGCGCCCGATCAGCGCCAGCGTGGCCGCGTGCAGCTCGCGCGTGTCCAGCGTGGCCAGCGAGATCGGCAGCCGGTGGCGCGCGATCAGGTCGGTGATGACCATGTCCTCGGCGCCCAGGCTGGTGGCCTGCACGATGCGCCCGGCGTGCGCGACGGCCGCATCGCGCAGCCGCTGCAGCGTGCGTTGCAGCTTGGCGTCGAAGTCGGTCGACGCGCGGGCATGGCGCTCGATGGCCGACGCGGGCGCTGCAGGTTCGCCGCGCAGCAGGCTGACGATCGCGCCTGCGGCGTGGTCGAGTTCGGTCGAGCTCACCGCGCTGCTCCGGGCGCTGCGCGCTGCGGGATCGGCGCTGGGCAGCGCTGCTGCGCACTCATGCCGCATCCCGCAGCGGCTGGCGTGCGAACAGCGGGCGCGGCTCGAGCAGATCGCCTTGGTAGAACGCGCTGTAGCGGTCGAACTGGCGCTGCGCGGCGCCGGCGTTGACGCCCTCGGCCAGCACCGCGCTGGTGAAGCCGCTGCGCTGCATGTGCACCAGCTGGTCGATCAGCACGTCGCCGGTGGCGCGCAGGTCGCCGGCGAAACGGTAGCGCCGGCGCAGCAGCACCGCCTGGCTGTAGGCGCGCCCGTCGGTGAACTTGGGGAAGTCCAGCTCGATGCGCTCGATGCCTTGCAGCGCGCCTGAGGCCGCCAGTGCCGCCAGGTCGGCGTCGTTGGCGATGCGCAGGGTTTCACCCTCGGGCGCGGCGGCGGTGTGGTCGCTGGCAAGAATCTGCATGGTGGGAAGTTCCAAGGTGACGGGGGTCAGGCGGCGGCTGCTTCGGCCGCAGGTGCGCTGCGAGGCTCGGCGCGATGCCCCGCCGCGTGGCGTGCGGCGTTGGCCGCTTGCTTGAAGGGGTCGTGGCCGACGCGCCGCAGCGTGTCGATGAAACGCTCGGCGGCGTTATGGCGCAGCGCGCGATAGGTGTCGAGGATGGCCTCGACCACGCCCGGCACCTCGGCGGCGCTGAAGGACGGGCCGACCACCTTGCCCGGCGTGGCTGTGCCCGACAGTTCCGAGCCGTCGGAGCCGCCCAGCGTCACCTGGTACCACTCCTTGCCGTCCTTGTCGACGCCAAGGATGCCGATGTGGCCGCTGTGGTGGTGGCCGCAGGAGTTGATGCAGCCGCTCATGTGCAGGTCGATCGGGCCGAGGTCGCTGACCTCGTCGATGTCCTGGAACATCTCGGTCAGCGCCGCGGCGATCGGCAGCGAACGCGCATTGGCCAGCGAGCAGAAGTCGCCGCCCGGGCACACGATCATGTCGCTGATCAGGCCGATGTTGGGTTGCGCCAGCCCCAGGCGCCGCGCCGACTCATACAGCGCCGGCAGATCGGTGTCGTGCACCCAGGGCAGCAGCAGGTTCTGCTCGTGCGTCAGGCGCGCCTCGCCGGCGCTGAAGTCCTCGGCCAGCTGCGCCAGCGCCTCCAGCGTGGCGGCGTCGGCGTCGCCGGGCGCAAAGCCGACGCGCTTGAACGACAGCGCCACCGCGCGCAGCCCCGGCAGACGGTGGCCGCGCACGTTTTGCTTCAGCCAGCGCTGGTAGCTCTGGCCGGTGGTGTCGACGCTGGACGTGCGGCCGGCCGCGCGCAGCGGCGGCACCACGAAGTGGGCCTGCACGCGGTCGAGCTCGGCCTGGGTGAGGGTGTGCGGCGCGCCGTCGAGCTCGACGATGTCGCGGTACTCGGCCTCGACGTCGTCGATGAACTTCTGGCCTTCGGACTTGACCAGGATCTTGATGCGCGCCTTCCACTTGTTGTCGCGCCGGCCGTAGCGGTTGTAGACGCGAACGATGGCCTCGATGTAGTTGAGCAGCTGGTCCCAGGGCAGGAACTCGCGCACCACCGGGCCGATCAGCGGCGTGCGCCCCATGCCGCCGCCGGCCTTGACCGTGAAGCCCGCCTCGCCGGCCGGATTGCGCAGCGCCTGCACGCCGATGTCGTACCAGCCGGTGGCGGCGCGGTCTTCGGCCGCGCCGTTGAAGGCGATCTTGAACTTGCGCGGCAGGAACGAGAACTCCGGGTGCAGCGAGCTCCACTGGCGCGTGATCTCGGCGAACGCGCGGGTGTCGACGATCTCGTCTTCGGCAATGCCCGAGTAGGCGTCGCAGGTGATGTTGCGGATGTCGTTGCCGCTGGTCTGGATGCCGTGCATGTTGACGCTGGCCAGCAGCTCCATCACGTCGGCGGCCTTGGTGATCGGGATCCAGTTGAACTGCACGTTGGTGCGCGTGGTGAAGTGGCCGTAGCCGTGGCGCAGCGGCGGTGCGGCCAGCGTCAGCCCGGGCTGCGCGGCCTGCAGCGCGTCCTGCGTGGCTTGGGCGTGGGCCAGCAACTCCGGCTCGGGCTGGTCGTAGTCGCGCGCGATGCGGGCCAGCATGCGCAGCTGGGTGCTGCTGATCTCGCCATAGGGCACGGCGATGCGCGCCATCGGCGCATAGCGCTGGATGTACCAGCCGTTTTGCAGCCGCAGCGGCAGCAGCTGTTCGTCGCTCAGCTCGCCGCGCTGCCAGCGCTCGAGCTGGTCACGGAACTGTGCGGCGCGGGCATGCACGAACTGGCGGTCGAATTCGGTGTACTGGTACATGAGCGATCAGACGTTGCGGGCGGCAGTCTAGGAAGGCTTCATATACTTGCGAAGAACATAAAAGTTGATTGCATATACGTGAGCGAGATTAAGAAAGGGCTAAATGTCGCACCGGTGGGCGTTTCCAGGCGTCGGATGGCCGCGTTGCTGGGCCTGGGCGTCGTGCTGGCCGGCTGCCAGACGCCGCCGGCACCGATGCCGGCCTTGCCCGAGTTGCCAGCGCCCGCTGCGCCCAAGCCACCGGTCATCGGGCTGGCGCTGGGCGGCGGCGCAGCGCGCGGCTTCGCCCACATCGGCGTGATCCAGGTGCTCGAGGAGGCCGGCATCCGCCCGAACCTGGTGATCGGCACCTCGGCGGGCAGCCTCGTGGCGGCGCTGTACGCATCCGGCAAGGACGGTGCGGCGCTGGCCGCGCTGGCGCGGACGATGGACGAGGGCGCCTTCGCCGACTGGTCGTTCCCGGGGCGCGGCCTGATTCGCGGCGAGGCGCTGGCGCGTTACGTGCGCGAGCACACCGGCGGCAAGCGCATTGAACAGATGCGCATGCCGTTGGGCATCGTCGCCACCGACCTGGACAGCGGCGAGGGCATCGTCTTCAGGATCGGCGACACCGGCATTGCGGTGCGTGCGTCCAGCGCGGTGCCGGCGGTGTTCCAGCCGGTGCGCATCGGCACGCGCGAGTACGTTGACGGCGGGCTGGTTGCGCCGGTGCCGGTGCGCTACGCACGGCAGATGGGGGCGCAACTGGTGATCGCGGTGGACATCAGCGAGGCGCCGGACGGCGCGCCCACCGGCGACGCGGTGCGCATGCTGCTGCAGACCTTCTCGATCATGGGCCGCAGCATCAACCGCCTGGAGTTGGCAGGCGCTGACGTGGTGCTGCGCCCGAAGCTCGCCGGCGTGTCGGGTGCCGACTTCACCGCGCGATCGCGCTCGATCCAGGCCGGGCGCGAGGCTGCGCAGGCTGCGCTCGGCGAGCTGCGGGTGCGCATCCTCGAGCAAACGCGCTGAGCCAAGAAACGAAGCTTCGGTTCGCGTGTGCCGTGCAGGAGCGCGACAGCTGCCTACGGCGGCTGCGTCAAGACATGGATGCTGCGCTCCAAGGGCGGGCGACTTCGTGGCGGCCCGACGACCGGGAGCATCGCCGCACACTGCAGCGCAACGCCCGGTCCGGCGCGCGATGCCCGGTGCTGCTGACGCCGCCCATCGCGACATTGCACGGTCATGGCCGCACGCGCACACGGCCTACACTTGCTCGCCTTCTTCGGTAGCAGTCGCAGAACAGGAGACATCAAACATGGACCGTCGTTCAATCATCAAGAGTGCCGGCATCGCCGGAGTCCTGACCGCCGGCGTGGCGCCTGCCGTGCACGCCCAGCCCGCGGTGCGCTGGCGCCTGGCGTCGAGCTTTCCAAAGTCGCTCGACACGCTGTTCGGCGGCGCCGAGAAGATGTCGCACACCGTGAAGACGCTTTCGAATGGCAAGTTCGAAGTTTCGGTGCATGCCGCCGGCGAACTGATGCCTGCGTTCGGCGTGGTCGATGCGCTGGAAAAGGACACGATCGAGATGGCGCAGACGGCGGCCTATTACTTCGCCGGCAAGGACCCGGTCTTCGGGCTGAGCTGCGCGGTGCCCTTCGGTCTGACGACCTTGCAGATGAACGCCTGGAAGGATTACGGCAACGGCCGCAAGCTGCTGGACGCGTTCTTTGCCAGGTACAACTTCAGAACCGCCAGCTCTGGCAACACCACCACCCAGATGGGTGGCTGGTACCGCAAGGAAATCAAGAGCGTGGCCGACCTGAAGGGGCTGAAGATGCGCCTGGGCGGCGGCGTCTTCGGCGAGGCCATGGCCAAGATGGGCGTGGTCGCGCAGAGCCTTCCGGCCGGCGATATCTACCAGGCGCTGGAGAAGGGCACGCTTGATGCGGCCGAATTCGTCGGCCCGTACGATGACGAGAAGCTCGGCCTCAACAAGGTCGCCCCGTACTACTACTACCCCGGCTGGTTCGAAGGCAGCGCCGAGCTCGAGTTCTTCATCAACATCAAGAAGTACAACGAACTGTCGGCCGAGAACAAGGCGATCCTCGACACGGCGATGCGCGTGGCGGCTTCGGACATGATCGCCAAGTACCAGGCGCAGAACCCGCAGGCGCTCAAGCGCCTGGTTGCTGCCGGCACCAAGCTCAGGCTGTTCCCGAAGCCGGTGATGGATACTTCCTTCAAGACCTCGATGGAGGTTTTCTCGCAGCACGTCGCCAAGTCACCCGATTTCAAGAAGATCTACGAGGACATGCGGGTGTTCCAGCGCGACCAGATCCTGTGGAACCGGGTCTCGGAGTTTCCGTTCAATCAGTACATGAACAGCGTCAAGATCTGAAGCTTCAGGCGCAGATGGCGCGCTGTCGGGTGCGCCATCCCACAACACAAAGCGGCTTGTCGAGCCGCTTTGTGTTTTCCGGCGGGCTTACTTGCGTTGCTGTTGCAACGACTCGGTGAGCGCTTTGACGGGATCGTCGCTGCCGTAGTCATCGCTGGCCGGCGCGCTGGGCTGCGGCTCGGAGGCTGCAGGATCCGGCGCCGGCGTGCCGGATTCCTCGCCCCAGCCTGTCTCGTTGCCCCAGTCGCTGCCGCCCGCGGGAGCGCTGGCGGACTCGCCGGGCGTCTCGCTGTCGTAGCCCCCGCTGGTGCCAAGGCTTTCGCGCATCTGCGCACCGATCGCGTCCATGTCGACCTTCTGTGCCTTGTCGAGGCTGCCGGTGACCAAGCCCGGGAAGGCGATCAACACGCCGACCATCACCAGCTGCAACAGCACGAAGGGGATGGCGCCCTTGTAGATCTGCATCGTGGTGACCGGTTCCATCACCTGGCGCGTGACCTTGTCGACGTAGGCTTTTTCCGGCGCGACCGAACGCAGATAGAACAGCGCGAAGCCGAACGGCGGATGCATGAAGGACGTCTGCATGTTCACCGCCAGCAAAACGCCGAACCAGATCAGGTCGATGCCCAGCTTGTCCGCCACCGGGCCCAGCAGCGGGATGACGATGAACGACAGCTCGAAGAAGTCGAGGAAGAACGCCAGAACAAAAATCATGACGTTGACCAGGATCAGGAAGCCCACCTGCCCGCCAGGCAAGTCGGCAAGCAAGTGCTCGACCCACTTCGGTCCGTCGGCGGCCTGGAACACCATGCTGAACACGGTGGCGCCGACCAGGATGAACATCACGAACGAGGCCAGCTTGGTGGTCGAAGCCAGCGCCTGGGTGAGCAGCTTGCGGGTCATGCGGCCACGCAGGGCCGCCATGATCAATGCGCCCATTGCGCCCATCGCGCCACCCTCGGTGGGGGTGGCGATGCCCAGGAAGATGGTGCCCAGCACGAGGAAGATCAGCAACAGCGGCGGGATCAGCACGAAGGTGACGCGCTCGGCCAGTTTCGACAGCAGGCCCATCTTGGTCAGGCGGTTGATGATGGCGATCAGCCAGGCGACGAACACCCCGCCGCACATGGCGACCACGATCTTCTCGTCGGTGGGAACCGACTCGACCGGCTTGTTCAACCACCAGGTGTGCACGTCGGCCATGTGGGTCGCCAGCAGCACCGCCACCACGGTCGAACTCAGGGCCAGCACGACAAGCGAGAAATAGCCGGCGCTGCCGTTCGGTTCACGCAGGCTGCGTGCTTCAGGGGGCAGCGCGGGCACCGCTGATGGCCGGAAGATGGCCAGGATCACCACCCACAGCACGTACAACCCGACCAGCATGAACGCGGGCGTGAAGGCGCCCTTGTACATGTCGCCGACGCTGCGGCCGAGTTGATCCGCCATGATGATCAGCACCAACGACGGCGGGATGATCTGCGCCAGCGTGCCCGACGCGGCGATGACCCCGGCGGCCAGCGGCCGGTTGTAGCCGTAGCGCAGCATGATGGGCAGCGAGATCAAGCCCATCGAGATCACCGATGCGGCCACCACGCCGGTGGTGGCCGCAAGCAGCGCGCCGACGAAGATCACCGCGAAGGCCAGGCCGCCGCGCAACGGGCCGAACACCTGGCCCACGGTGTCGAGCAAATCCTCGGCCATGCCGCTGCGTTCGAGGATCAGCCCCATCAAGGTGAAGAACGGCACCGCCAGCAGCGTGTCGTTGGCCATGATGCCGATCAGCCGCTCCGGCAGCCAGCCGATGATGGCCGGCGGGAAAACGCCCAGTTCGATGCCGACGAAGCCGAAGAACAGGCCGCAGGCACCCAGGCTGAAAGCCACCGGAAAGCCCAGCAGCAGGAAGAAAACCAGCCCCACGAACATGACGGGGGCGAAGTTGGCAGCGATGAATTCCATGGCGCGTGGTTCCAGTCAACGCTGGCTGTGCGCGGCGGTTGCGCCTGCGGCGGACTCGGTCTCGAGCCGCAGCGATTCGAGCAGTTCCTCCTCGGCTGTCTTGTCGCCCAGGCGCCCCATCGGATCCGGCCCCTGGCCACGCAGGTAGGCGATACGCTTGATCAGCTCGGACCAGCCCTGCAGCATCAGCAGGAAGAAGCCGATCGGCAGCGCCAGCCACACCGGCCAGCGGATCAAGCCCCCGGGGTTGCCCGACATCTCGCCCGACTGGAACTTGGAGATCAGCATCGGCAGGCCGAGGTACAGCGTCAACAGGCACAGCGGCGTCAGGAAAAACGCGAAGCCGATGATGTCGATCCACACCTGCGCGCGCTTGGGAAGGCGGCTGTTGATCACGTCGATGCGAACGTGCTCGCGGTGCAGCAAGGTGTAGCCGGCCGCCAACAGGAACGACCAGGCGAACAGATACCACTGGATCTCGAGGAAGGCGTTCGAGCTGTAGTTGAACACCTTGCGCACCACCGCGTTGCCGGCGCTGATCACCGTGGCGGCGAAGATGAGCCAGATGACGTGCTTGCCCACCAGGGCGTTGAGCTTGTCAATGGCCTGGGACAGCTTGAGCAGCGCTTGCATCGTTGTCTCCGTCGTCGGCAGCGGCGCGGTGGCGAGTCTGGCGGCGGTTGCCGCTCGACGCCCTCTTGCGGGGCCGCAGCCTTGCGTGGCCGGATTCTATTGAGCACTGCCGCGCACAGCGGCGGGACTTTCTCGGGGGCGCGAGGCGCTCAGGCCGGCTGATTCAGGCCGCCCGTGGCCTGAGCTTCGCTGCTTGCGCCGACGGGTCGCTCAAGGTGATCCACTGCCCAGTTGCAGACTCGCCGGGCATGGGTGCAGTCCTTCGCTGGCGCTGGACATCGCGGCACACGGCCGGCATCGCTGATGTGCGAGCAGCGCACAAAAAGAAACGGCCCGGTCGAAGCACCGGGCCGAAGATACCTTGCGAGGGGAATCACAAGATACCGAGGAGACAACCATCCACGGATGTTGCAGCTTTAGCGGCCGCAACCGAGCGTGAGATGCGGGGTCGCCTCGGAAAGTTCCATCAGCAAGGGGCCGCAGCCCCTTGTTGTTCTCAGGCGCGCTTGACCTTGGCAGCGGCTTGCGAAGCCTTCACCGCGGTGTCGGTCACGGCCGTGAAGTTGGCTTCGGCAACGTCGGCGGCTTGCTTGGCGGCCTTGCTGACGCTCTCGTAGGCGTTGTTCGCGGCGGCCATGGCCGACTTGACCAGCGCCACGGCGTTCTCGCTGCCGGCCGGCGCGTTCTTCAGCGCGCTGTCCACGCCCGAGGCGAAGACCTTCTGGGTCTCGGCGAACTGGGCTTCGGCAACCTTGGTCACCTCGGCTTGCACGGCAGCCAGGATGTCATACACATGACGGTTGTACGACGCGGCCTTCTCGGCGGTCGGCTGCAGCAGCGTGGCTTGCAGGGCCACCAGCTCTTGCGCGTCCTTCACCGACAGGACGGCGCGCGCGTTGTCGGCGGCTTCGCCCAGGCTGGTCTTGGCGACTTGCAGGTTCAGTTCGACCAGCTTCTCGACGCCTTCGAAGGTCTTGTTGCTCAGATCAAACAGGGTCTCGACGTTGGCCTTTTGCGCGGCAACAACTTGTTCAGCGGTCATCATGGTGCGTTTCTCCAGGTGGGTTGAAAACTTGGTGTCTGCGGCTTCAGCAACTTTGCTGCGCTGCAACATGAAACGAAGTATAGAGCACTTGCCCGGGATTGCAAGACTTTTTTGCTGCGGCGCAGCAAGAATGTTGCAACCGAGGCCAAGAGCACCGTGATCGGTGCAGCGCTCGCGCATGGCGCCGCTGCGGCGCATGCGACGCGGCGCGATCGAGCCCGCAGCCGGACTGCGCAACAATTGGCGCCATGTCCACACCCACCATCCAGCGTGCGCGAGTGCTGATCGCGCGCCAGGTGTTCGACGAGACCGTCGAACGGCTGTCCCGGCACTTCGACGTGCATCACAACCAGGCTGATGCGCGGTGGACGCAGGCCGAGCTGATCCAGCGCTTGCAAGGCATGGACGGCTTGTTCATCACCGGCGGCGAAAGCATCGATGCGAGGCTGCTGCAGGCCTGCCCGCAGCTGCGCGCGGTGTGCTCGATGGCGGTGGGCTACAACAACATCGACCTGCCGGCGTGCACCGCGCGCGGCGTGCTCGTCAGCAATGCGCCCGGGGTGCTCACCGAGACCACCGCCGACCTGGGCTTTGCGCTGATGCTCGCCGCGGCGCGGCGTATCAGCGAGGGCGAACGCTTCCTGCGCGACGGGCAGTGGCAGCGCTGGAGCCACGACATGTTCGCCGGTGCCGATGTGCACGGCAGCACGCTGGGCGTGCTCGGCATGGGCCGTATCGGTCAGGCCATCGCGCGCCGCGGCGCGCTCGGCTTTGGCATGCGGGTGCTCTATCACAACCGCTCGCGGCTGCCGGCCGAGGCCGAAGCCCGACTCGGCGCAAGCTACGTGACCAAGGAAGCGCTGTTGCGCCAGGCCGACCATCTGATGCTGGTGCTGCCCTACGGGCCGCAATCGCACCACGCGATCGGCGCGGCCGAGCTGGCGCTGATGAAGCCCACCGCCACGCTGACCAACATCGCGCGCGGCGGCATCGTCGACGATGCGGCGCTGGCCGAAGCGCTGCGCGAGCGGCGCATCGCCGCGGCCGGCCTGGACGTGTTCGAAGGCGAACCGGCAGTGCACCCCGGGCTGCTGGCGCTGTCCAACGTCGTGCTCACGCCGCACATCGGCAGCGCCAGCCTGCCCACCCGCCGGGCGATGGCGCAGCTGGCGGCCGACAACCTGATCGCCGCGCTCGGCGTCGGTCCGCAGGCTGGCAAGCCGCCCACGGCCTTGAACCCGCAAGTGCTGCAAGCAAGCTGAAATTGGCGCGCGTTTGCCGGATTGCTCGCGTCGTTGGCGGGCGGCGGCGCTGCGGACAATCATGTTCCCGACCGCCAGTGCATGGGCGCTGCCAGCCCTGCCAAGCCTGCCATGAAGCCGCTGCGCCTGTTCGCCACCGCGCTGACTGTCCTTGCGCTCGCCGGCTGCGCCGGCCCGCTGGTGCGCAGCCTGGGCAACGGCGACGGCCCGGCGGTCTACCAGCTGCGCGGCGGCCGCGTCGACCAGGTCGAAGCCGAGGCCGCAAGGCTGTGCACGCACGGCTATCAGGTGCTGCGCCAAGGCCAGCGCTTTGCCCGGCCCGAGCCGCACGACAACGCGGCCACACAATGGCTGCAGCAAGCCGCTGACTGGATCTCCGGCATGCCCGGCAACGAGGCTCAGGCGACGATCGTCTGCCGCGGCTGAAGGCACCGCCAGCGCGCAGGCCGTGCTGGCGCGCCTTGCGACAATGGCGCGCATGGCTGGTTTGAACGAATGGCTGGTGCCCGGATTGCTCGGGTTGATTGTGTTGCTGCTGCTGGGCTTGCTGCTTCGGCGCGGCGACGAGCGCCGCTCGCGCGAGCTGCGCGGCGAGTTGCATGACAGCGCGCGCGACACGCGGCAGGAGCTGGCGGCCAACTTGTCGCTGTTCCAGCAGGCGCTGCTGGCGCAAGGCGGCGACCTGGCGCGGACTCAGAACGAGCAGATGGACTCGTTTCGCGTGCAGCTGGCGGCGATGCAGCAGCAGGTGAGCGACGCGCTGCAGGCCGCCGCGCACGGCCTGGCGCAGCAAGGGCAGGCGGCGCGCGATGCGCAGGACGCCGCGCTGCGCCGGCTTGCCGACAGTCTCGGTGCGCAGCTGGCGGCGCTGTCCGAGGCCAACGAACGACGCCTGAGCGCGCTGCAGGAGGGCAACGAACGCAAGCTCGAGCAGATGCGCGCCACCGTCGACGAGAAACTGCACGCCACACTCGAGCAGCGCCTGAGCGAGAGCTTCAAGCAGGTGGCCGAGCGGCTGGAGCAGGTGCACCGCGGCCTGGGCGAGATGCAGCTGCTGGCGCGCGACGTCGGTGCGCTCAACCGGGTGCTGACCAACGTCAAGACCCGCGGCATCTTCGGCGAGGTGCAACTGGCCGCGCTGCTCGAGCAGGTGTTCACCCCCGAGCAGTACGCGACCAACGTCGCCACCGTGCCGGGCAGCGCCGAGCGCGTCGAGTTCGCGATTCGCCTTCCCGGCCAGCGCGACGACGGTGCGCCGCTGTGGCTGCCGATCGATGCGAAGTTTCCGCGCGAGGACTACGAGCGGCTGCTCGATGCCCAGGAGCGCGCCGATGCCGCCGCGCTCGACGCCGCCAGCCGGGCGATCGAGGCCAGGCTGCGGCTCGAGGCCAAGACCGTGCGCACCAAGTACCTGGCGCCGTCGTACACCACCGACTTCGCGATCCTGTTCGTGCCCACCGAGGGGCTGTACGCCGAGGCGCTGCGCCGCCCCGGGCTGGTCGAAGCGCTGCAGCGCGAGCACAAGGTGATGCTGGCCGGGCCGACCACGCTGCTGGCCACGCTGAGCAGCCTGCAGATGGGGTTTCGCACGCTGGCGCTGGAACAGCGCAGTGCCGAGGTCTGGCAGGTGCTGGGTGCCGTCAAGACCGAGTTCGCCAAGTTCGGCGAGGTGCTGAAGAAGACGCGCGAGAAGCTCAACCAGGCGGCCGACACGATCTCGGCGGCGGAGACGCGCACGCGGCAGATGGGCCGGGCGCTGAAATCGGTGGAAGCGCTGCCGCAAGCGCAGGTGCAGCGGCTGCTGCCGCAGCCGACGGCTGAGGATGCGGCCGACGAGGTCGAAGCGAAGGCCCGTGCGCCTGTGCCGGCCGCAGGTGTCTGAGCCGCGCACCGCCGAGGCGCCGGCCGCGCCGGCCCAGGATGCCCAGTGCGGCACCCAGGTGCTGCTTGCGCTGGTGGCCGGGCAGATCGGGCTGCATGCGGCGATGGCCGGTGTGCGCCTGGCTGCACCACTGCTGGCACTGCGCGATGGCCACGGCGCGCTCGCCGTCGGCCTGCTGATGGCCTTGTATGCGGCTGCGCCGGCGTTGCTGTCGATGCCGGCCGGGCGGCTGGCCGACCGCCACGGCTATCACCGGCCGGTGGCCATCGCGATCGGCTTGTCGCTGTTGGGCGCGGTGCTGGCGCTGGCTGCGGCCATTGTGGCACCGGCGACGCGCCTGGCGCTGCTCGGCCTGTCGGCGGTGGCGGTGGGTTGCGGCGCCAATCTCGGGCTGATCGCGATTCAGCGCACGGCCGGGCTGGCCGCGCGCAGCGGCGCCCAACGCGTGCGCATGTTCAGTTGGCTGAGCGTAGCGCCGTCGCTGTCCAACGCCATCGGCCCAGTGCTGGCGGGTGTGCTGATCGACCGCGCCGGATTTGCCGCCGCCTTCGCCGCGATGCTGGCCTTGCCGCTGCTGACGGGCCTGTGCATGCGTTGGGTGCCGCGCGAGCCGGCATCGCCGACTGCCGCGGCGGCCCCGGCGGCAGCGAGCGGGCTTGCGCTGCTGGCCACGCCGGGGCTCAAACGGCTGCTCGGCGTCAACTGGCTGATATCGGCGAGCTGGGACGTGCACCAGTTCGTGGTGCCGATCCTCGGCTTCGAGCGCGGCTTCAGCGGCGCCACCATCGGCTTGATCCTCGGCAGCTTCACGCTGGCGGTCACCGCGGTGCGGCTGGCGATGCCGCTGGCCGCGCATCGCATCGCCGAAGTGGCGGTGCTGCGCGCCGCGATGATCGCTACCGCCAGCGTGTTCGCGCTGTATCCGTTGGTGCGCACGCCGTGGCTGATGGCCACCTGTGCCGGGCTGCTCGGCCTGGCGCTGGGCGCAGTGCAGCCGATGATGCTGGCCATGCTGCACCGGCTGTCGCCCGCGGGCCGCCATGGTGAGCTGATCGCGATGCGCGCGATGATCATGAACGCTTCGAGCACCGTGATGCCGCTGGCCTTCGGTGCGGCCGGCAGCGTGATCGGCGCCGCGGCGCTGTTCTGGTTGATGGGCGCCGCGGTGGCGGCCGGGTCTTGGCCGGCGCGCCGGCTGCGCGCCGCGGCGAGCGCGCCCGACTAAAAGCGGATGCCGGCCGGCGGCGCGATGCTCGGTGCCGCAGGCGCGGGCGAAGTTGTCGCGGGCGCGGGTGCCGAGGCCGGCGCAGCGGGGCGGCTCGCAACCGGCGCGCGCGCCGCGCTGCGCGCCGCCAGCGGCGCGGCCGGGGCGGCCTGCCAAGTCTTGGGCAGCGCCGAGTCGCGCGGGTAACCGGCGGCGTCGAGGTAGGCCATCCACTCCGATTCCGACAGGCCGCGCAGCGCCTGTTTGCCGATCGTCAACGACGGCACCGTGCGCGCACCCAGCGATTGCTCCATCGCCTGCGCATCGTCCTCGGTCAGGATCAGCTTCTCGGTGAAAGGCACGCCGCGTTGCTGCAGCAGCTTGCGGCCGGAATCGCATGGTGCGCAGTCGGCGGCGGCGTACAGCGTGACCGGGTAGCGCTCGGCCGCCTGGCGCAGCGCCACCGGCAGCGGCGGCGGTGTGGCGTCGGTGATCGCGCCGCTGCGATGCAGCGTGCTGACGCTGGCCCCGGCTTCGAGTGCCGGACGGTCGGTGTAGGTGATGCGTCCGTCAGGTCCGACGATCTTGTACTGGGCCCAGCCGGACGACGCCGCGCCGACCAGCGCCCCAGCGAGCAACAGCCGCCATGCGCGGCGCAGATGCGTTCGGGTTTGCATCGCGGCACGGTACTGCAGCGGCCGGCGTTGCGGGACCGGTGCGCGGCCGGTTTGCGCGTTGCACGTGAAAAACTGGGCGCCAAGCCGCGCCCACGTTGGCTGGGAGATCGGCTGTGCGCACGCCTGCGCGGCAGGCGGCGCGCTGCGCGGGCGCGATGCCGCTCGCATGCTGCATCAGGCTGCCGAGCGCTCGGCCGCCTCGAGCGTGTTGACCAGCAGCATCGCGCGCGTCATCGGGCCGACGCCGCCGGGCACCGGCGTGATCCAGCCGGCGACCTCGCGCACCGCGTCGAAGTCGACGTCGCCGCACAGCTTGCCAGCCGGGTTGTGGTTCATGCCGACGTCGATGACCGCCGCGCCGGGCTTGACCATGTCGGCGGTGATCGTGTCGCGGTGCCCGACCGCGGCCACCAGGATGTCGGCCTGGCGCGTGAACACCGCCAGATCCGGCGTCGCGCTGTGGCACACCGTGACCGTGGCGTGCGCTTGCAGCAGCATCAGTGCCATCGGCTTGCCCACGATGTTGCTGCGCCCGACCACCACCGCGTGCTTGCCCTTGGGGTCGACGCCGGCAGCGTGCAGCATGCGCATGCAGCCATACGGCGTGCAGGGCTTGAAGCCGGCCAGGCCGATCATCAAGGCGCCGGCGCTTTGCACGTGAAAGCCGTCGGCGTCCTTGGCCGGCGCGATCGCGGCGATGACCTTGCGGGTGTCGATGTGCGCGGGCAGCGGCAACTGCACCAGCATGCCGTGGATGGAAGCGTCGGCGTTGAGTTCGGCGATGCGCGCCAGCAGCGCGGCCTCGCTCAGATCGGCCGGGAAGCGATCGAGCACGAAGCGCATGCCGACGCTTTCGCAGTCGCCGCCCTTGTGGCGCACGTAGGTCTGCGAAGCCGGGTTGTCGCCGACCAGGATCACGGCCAGCGCCGGATGTACGCCGCGGCGCCGCAGCGCGGCCACGCGCTGCGCGACCTGAGCGCGCACATCGGCAGCCAGCGCCTTGCCGTCGATGATTCGAGCGGTCACTTGATCAGACTCCAGCAGGCAAGGCGCATCGCGCGCAGCGTCGCCATCGGTCGCGGGCTCAACTCTTGTGCTGCGCGCCCAGCGCGATCTTCAGCAGATCGGCCACGGTGTTGGCGTTGAGCTTTTCCATGATGTTGGCGCGGTGCGCCTCCACCGTCTTGATGCTGATGCCCAGGTCGTCGGCGATCTGCTTGTTCAGCCGCCCGGCGACGATGCGCTCGAGCACCTGCGCCTCGCGCGTGGTCAGCCGCGACAGCAGCGCGTCGCGGCTGGCCTGCTCCTGGTGCTGGCTGAACGCGTTGCGCGCCTGGTCGAGCATGCGCTCGACCAGACCAAGCAGTTCTTCTTCCTTGAAGGGCTTCTCGATGAAGTCCATCGCGCCCTTTTTCATCGTGCTCACGGCCATCGGCACGTCGCCGTGGCCGGTGATGAAGACCACCGGCAGCGGGCTCTTGCGCTCGAGCAGCCGGTCCTGCAGTTCCAGGCCGCTCATGCCTTCCATGCGGATGTCGGCGATCAGGCAGGCCACCTCGCGCGGGTCGAAGCGCGACAGGAAGCTCTCCGACGAGTCGAAGCACTTGACCCGGTAGTCCTTGCCTTCGAGCAGCCATTGCAGCGAGTCACGCACGGCCTCGTCGTCGTCGACGACGTAGACGGTGCCCTTCTTGGGGATCAAGCTCATCACGGGGGGGCCACGGCAGGGTTCGGGTTGGAGGCGGGCGACGCGTCGGCCGGTGCGGCGGCCACCTCACCCTGAGCCGGCAACTCGGGCGGCTCCTTGGCGGGGCCGGCGGCCAACTCCTGAACCGGCAGCGTGAAGGCGAAACGGCAGCCGATCACGGCGCCGGCATTGTAGAGGTTGTGCGCGCGCATCCGGCCGCGGTGCGACTCGACGATGGTGCGGCACAGCGACAAGCCGATGCCCAGCCCATCGGCCTTGGTGGAGAAGAACGCTTCGTACAGCCGGCCGATGACCTCGTCTTTCAGGCCAGGGCCGGAGTCGGTCACGCTGAACTCGATGACCGCGCCCTCGTCGGGCGTGCGCTGCGGCACCACGCGCAGCTCGATCTGGCGCCGCGCCGGCGGCAAGCCGGCGCTGTCGATCGCCTCGGCGGCGTTCTTCAGCAGGTTCATCAGCACCTGCTCGATCAGGATCGGGTCGACCTCGAGCGGCGGCAGCGGCTGCGCGATGTGGGTGCGGATCGCGACGTTGCGCCGGCGCAGTTCGATGCCGGCGAGCTCGACCGCGTCCTCGACGATCTGCCGCGCCTGCGCGTTCTGGCGCTGCGGCTCGCTCTTCTTCACGAAGGCGCGGATGCGGCGAATGATCTGAGCGGCGCGCTCGGCCTGGCGCGCGGTCTTTTGCAGCGCGGCCAGCAGGTCGGGCTTGGCGATGGAGTCGGCCTCGACGCGCGAGACCATGCCGTTGCAGTAGTTGGTGATCGCCGTCAGCGGCTGATTCAGCTCGTGCGCCACCGAGCTGGCCATCTCGCCCATCGTCACCAGCCGGCTGGTGACCTGTGCGCGCTCGGCCTGCTGCGCGGCCTGCTCCTCGGCGCGCAGCCGTGCGGTGATGTCGGTGGCGATCAGCATCTGCGCCAGCCGGCCGTCGGTCCACTGCAGGTAGCGCGCGCGCACGTCGAACCACTTCTGCAGCGGCGCGACGTAGACCTCGCGCGGGTTGGAGCCGATGTCGGTCAGCTCGTGCGCCGGCAGGCCCGAAAGCTCGTCGATCAGATCCTCGACCGTGGCGTGCAGCGGTTCGCCGTCGATGTTGCCGCTGAGCAAGGTGTGGCCGCCGGCGTCGGCGCCGAACCACAGCCGGTACGAGCGGTTGGCGAACAGCAGCTCGCCTTGCGGCACCGACAGCACCGACACCGAGGCGTCCAGGCCCTCGAGCACGGTGGTGAAGCGTTCGTGCGAGGCCGACAGCTGGTCGCGGATGCGCTTGGCCTCGGTGATGTTGGTCATCGAGGTCATCCAGCCGGTTTGCTGGCCGCGCGGGTCAATCAGCGGCGAGACGTACATGCGCGCGTCGAACAGCGAGCCGTCCTTGCGCATCACGCGCACCTCGATGCCGCCGGCCGGGCTGCGCCCGCCAAGCTCCTGGCGCAGCAGCCGGGCGTTCTCGTCGATGCGGTCGTGCGGCCAGTACGGGTAGGGCGGCTGGCGGCCGACCAGCGCGTCCTCGGCAAAACCGGTCATCGCGCAGAACGCCGCGTTGACGTAGGTGATGCGCCCTTGCAGGTCCATCGCGCGCATGCCGGTGAGCATCGAGTTTTCCATCGCGCGGCGAAAGTTCGTCTCCTGCACCAGCGCGGCCTGGATCTGGGCGCGCCGGCGCAGGTGCCGCCAGCTGCCCAGCAGCATCCACACCGTCAGCGCCGACAGCGCCGCCACCATCCAGAACAACGCGTTGCCGATCAGCCCGATCGAGGTGCGGTAGCCCTGACCGCGCAGCAGCAGCCCGGTGACGGTGGGCGCCAGCGGCACCTCGTAGACGATCGGCATGCGCTGGCTTGACGGCTCGCCCGGCATGCGCGTCACCGTGCTGGCCAGCAGCTGGCGGTGTTCGTCGATCACGCCGATGGTGTGCCGGCGCGCAATGTCGGGCGGCACGAAGTGCCGCAGCAGCGCCTCGACCGAATACTCCACCATCAAGCTGCCGGCAACCGCGTTGCGCGACACCAGCGGCACGTACAGCTGCACCACCTGCACGCCCATGCGGTCGGTGAAGGCATCCGAGTACACCGGCTGGCGCAGCTCGCGCGCCTTGGCAAACGCGCGCTCGGGCGGGTTGCGCAGATCGGGGTTGGGCAGCGAGGGGTCGATGCCGTTGTCGGCCGGGGCGTTTTCTTCGCGGTACAGGCTCGCCCACCGGCCAGCCTTGCGCGTGCGGTTGTTGTCCAGCCAGGCCAGTTGCGTCACCGCCGGGCGCTCGCGCACGAAGCGCTGCGCCTGGCCGATGAAGTCGTCGACGTCGGTCTCGCGCCTGATGAGCTCGCTGGCCATGCGGATCAGCTGCTCCTGGTTTTCGATCAGATGCAGGCGCAGCTGTTGCTGCACGATTTCGGTGTCGCGCTTGAGCGACTCGCTCTGACGCTCGAATTCCTCGTTGCGCAGATACCAGAACGCCGAGATGATCGCGGCCAGGAACAGCAGCACCGATGCCAGTGGCGCCAGCGTGACCAAACGATCCTGCCGCGCCGCCGGCTGATGACCCCACCAGCGCCCCAGCCACTGCCTCAGGCGATGCCACGCGTAACCACGATCGGGCGAAGGCGTCATGGCCGGATTATCGGATCGGCGCCGGCTCGTCAGATGAAGCCGTGTCGCATAATATGAAACGCTGGCGCGCAATTTGAAATCAACTTCGGGATATGCGACACTGCCGCCGGCTATAAGAATGCCCCTTCAACACAAGACAGGAGACTGCCCCGATGTCCGCACTGCCACATCCCGCCCGCGTCGCCGACGCCAACGACACCGACGCCCTGGAAACCCGCGAGTGGCTGGATGCACTGGTCGCGGTCATCCAGTCCGAAGGCGCCGAGCGCGCGCACTTCCTGCTCGAGCATCTGCTTGAAGAAGCGCGCCAGAACGGCATCGACCTGCCGTTCTCCGCCACCACCGGCTACGTCAACACGATCGAACCCGCCGACGAGGAGCGCAGCCCCGGCAACCTCGAACTCGAAGGGCGGCTGCGTGCCTACATGCGCTGGAACGCGATGGCGATGGTGGTCAAGGCCAACCTGCTCGAGCCGGCCGACGGCGGCGATCTGGGCGGGCACATCAGCTCGTTCGCTTCGCTGGCGCACATGCTGGCCGCGGGCTTCAACCACTTCTGGCATGCCGAGAGCGAGGGCCACGGCGGCGACTTGCTGTACCTGCAAGGCCACAGCGCCCCTGGCATCTACGCCCGCGCCTACATGGAAGGGCGGCTGACCGAAGAGCAACTGCTGAACTTCCGCCAGGAGGTCGACGGCAAGGGCCTGTCGAGCTACCCGCACCCGAAGCTGATGCCCGAGTTCTGGCAGTTCCCGACCGTCTCGATGGGCCTGGGCCCGCTGATGGCGATCTATCAAGCGCGGTTCTTGAAGTACCTGCACGCGCGCGGCATCGCCGACACCGCCAAGCGCAAGGTCTGGGTGTTCCTGGGTGATGGCGAGATGGACGAGCCCGAGAGCCTGGGCGCGATCGGCCTGGCTTCGCGCGAGAAGCTCGACAACCTGATCTTCGTCATCAACTGCAACATGCAGCGCCTGGACGGCCCGGTACGCGGCAACGGCAAGATCGTGCAGGAGCTCGAAGGCACCTTCCGCGGCGCCGGCTGGAACGTGATCAAGCTGCTGTGGGGCAGCAGTTGGGATCCGCTGCTGGCGCGCGACAAGGACGGTGCGCTGCGCAAGGTGATGATGGACACGCTCGACGGCGACTACCAGGGCTTCAAGGCCAACGACGGCGCCTACGTGCGCGCGAAGTTCTTCGGCCGCGATCCGCGCGCGCTCGAGATGGTGGCCAAGATGAGCGACGACGACATCTGGGCGCTGCGCCGCGGCGGCCACGATGCCGGCAAGGTCTACGCCGCCTTCCACAAGGCCAACGCCCACGTTGGCCAGCCGACGGTGCTGCTGGTCAAGACCATCAAGGGCTACGGCATGGGCGGGGCGGGCGAGGGCAAGAACACCGCGCACCAGACCAAGAAGCTCACCGACGACAGCGTGCGCTACATGCGCGACCGCTTCAACCTGCCGATCCCCGACAGCGAACTGCCGAAGATTCCGTTCTACAAGCCGGCCGACGACACGCCGGAGATGAAGTACCTGCAGGAGCGGCGCAAGGCACTCGGCGGCTATCTGCCGCACCGCCGCACCCACGCCGACGAGAGCTTTACCGTGCCGTCGCTCGAGACCTTCAAGCCGGTGCTCGAAGCCACCGCCGAGGGCCGCGAGATCAGCACCACGCAGGCCTTCGTGCGCTTCCTGACGCTGCTGCTGCGCGACAAGGCGCTGGGCCCGCGCGCCGTGCCGATCCTGGTCGACGAGGCGCGCACCTTCGGCATGGAGGGGCTGTTCCGCCAGATCGGCATCTACAACCCGGCAGGGCAGCTGTACACCCCGGTCGACAAGGACCAGGTGATGTACTACCGCGAGGACAAGGCCGGGCAGATCCTGCAAGAAGGCATCAACGAGGCCGGCGGCATGGCCAGCTGGATCGCCGCGGCGACGAGCTACAGCACCAACAACCGCATCATGGTGCCGTTCTACGTCTACTACTCGATGTTCGGCTTCCAGCGCTTCGGCGACCTGGCCTGGGCCGCCGGCGACATGCAGGCGCGCGGCTTCATCCTCGGCGGCACGTCGGGGCGCACCACGCTCAACGGCGAGGGCCTGCAGCACGAGGACGGCCACAGCCACGTGCTGGCCGGCACCATCCCGAACTGCGTCAGCTACGACCCGAGCTTCGCGCACGAGGTCGGCATCATCCTGCACCATGGCCTGAAGCGCATGGTCGAAAAGCAGGACAACGTCTTCTTCTACATCACGCTGCTCAACGAGAACTACGCGATGCCGGGGCTGACCGCTGGCACCGAAGAGCAGATCCTCAAGGGCATGTACCTGCTCGAACAAGGCACCGCGCCGGCGGCCAAGGGCGCGAAGGCGCCCAGCGTCAACCTGCTGGGCAGCGGCACCATCCTGCGCGAGTCGATGGCCGCGCGCGAGTTGCTGGCCAAGGACTGGGGCGTGTCGGCCAACGTGTGGAGCTGCCCGAGCTTCAACGAGCTGGCGCGCGACGGGCACGACTGCGAGCGCTGGAACCTGCTGCACCCGACCAGCAAGGAGCCGCGCGTGCCTTTCGTCACGCAGCAACTGGCGCCGCACGACGGGCCGGTGGTGGCCTCCACCGACTACATCAAGAGCTACGCCGACCAGATCCGCGCCTTCATCCCGAAGGGGCGCAGCTACCGCGTGCTGGGCACCGACGGCTTCGGGCGCAGCGACTTCCGCAGCAAGCTGCGCGAGCACTTCGAGGTCAACCGCCACTACATCGTGGTCGCGGCGCTGAGGGCGCTGGCCGACGACGGTGCGCTGCCGCTGTCCAAGACGGCCGATGCGATCAAGAAGTACAAGATCGACACCGACTGCATCAACCCGCTGTACGCCTGAGCTGCACAACTACAAAGGAGACATGAACATGGCCCTGGTGGAAGTCAAGGTCCCGGACATCGGCGACTTCAAGGACGTCGAGGTCATCGAGCTGCTGGTCAAGCCCGGCGACACGATCAAGGTGGAGCAGTCGCTGGTGACGGTGGAATCCGACAAGGCGTCGATGGAGATCCCGTCGACGCACGCCGGCGTGATCAAGGAGTTGCGCATCAATCTCGGCGACAAGGTGTCCGAAGGCTCGCTGCTGTTGATGCTCGAAGGCGCGGAAGGCGCTGCGGCCGCGCCGGCTGCCCAGGCGGCGGCCCCCGCAGCCGCACCGGCGCCAGCGCCAGCGCCAGCGCCAGCGCCGGCGGCGGCGGCGGCCCCTGCGGCTGCAGCCGGCGGCCCGGTCGAGGTGTTGGTGCCCGACATCGGCGACTTCGCCGAGGTCGCGGTGATCGAGCTGCTGGTCAAGCCCGGCGATACCGTGGCGGTGGAGCAAAGCCTGATCACCGTGGAGTCCGACAAGGCGTCGATGGAGATTCCGTCGTCGCACGCCGGGGTGGTGAAGTCGCTGAAGGTGCAGCTGGGCGACAAGGTGTCGAAGGGGTCGGCGATCGCGATCGTCGAGGCCACCGGCGGCGCGGTGGCCGCACCGGCGCCGGCCGCAGCGTCCACGACGGCCGCCCCGACTCCCGCTGCGGCTGCGGCCGCGGCCGCGGCGCCTGCGCCGGCGCCCTCGGCGGCAGCAACGCCGATGCCCGCGCACGAGCCGGGCACGTCCAGCGCGACGCTGCCGCACGCATCGCCGTCGGTGCGCAAGTTCGCGCGCGAGCTCGGCGTGCCGCTGGACCAGGTCAAGGGCACGGGGCTCAAGGGCCGCATCACCCAGACCGACGTTCAAGCCTTCGTCAAGGGCGTGATCGCCGGTGCGCACGCGGCGCCCAAGGGCGCGGCGGTGGCCAGCGGCGGCGCGATGCCCGGGCTGCTGCCCTGGCCGCAGGTCGACTTCACCAAGTTCGGCGAGATCGAGCGCAAGGATCTGTCGCGCATCAAGAAGATCAGCGGTGCCAACCTGCACCGCAACTGGGTGGTGATCCCGCACGTCACCAACCACGACGACGCCGACATCACCGAGCTCGAAGCCTTCCGCGTGCAGCTGAACAAGGAGAACGAAAAGAGCGGCGTCAAGGTCACGATGCTCGCGTTCATGATCAAGGCGGCGGTGGCCGCGCTGAAGAAGTTCCCCGAGTTCAACGCCTCGCTCGACGGCGAGCAGCTGGTGCTGAAGAAGTACTTCCACATCGGCTTTGCCGCCGACACGCCCAACGGCCTAGTGGTGCCGGTGATCAAGGACGCCGACAAGAAGGGCGTCTTCCAGATCAGCCAGGAGATGGGCGATCTGGCCAAGAAGGCACGCGACGGCAAGCTCGGGCCCAATGACATGGCCGGCGGCTGCTTCTCCATCAGCAGTCTGGGCGGCATCGGCGGGCGCTACTTCACGCCGATCATCAATGCACCCGAGGTCTCGATCATGGGTGTTTGCCGCAGCAGCGTCGAGCCGCGCTGGAACGAGGACAAGGGCAAGTTCGTGCCGCGGCTGATCCTGCCGCTGAGCTTGAGCTGGGATCACCGCGTGATCGACGGCGCGGCTGCCGCGCGCTTCAATGTGTATTTCGCATCGCTGCTGGCGGACTTCCGCCGCATCGTGCTTTGAACAGGAGACGAAGCATGGCAACGATCGAAGTGAAGGTTCCCGACATCGGCGACTTCAAGGAGGTCGCGGTGATCGAGCTGCTGGTCAAGCCCGGCGACACGGTGAAGGTCGAGCAAAGCCTGATCACGGTGGAGTCCGACAAGGCGTCGATGGAGATCCCGTCATCGGCCGCCGGCGTGGTCAAGGAAGTGAAGGTGCGCCTGGGCGACAAGGTGTCCGAAGGCTCGGCACTGCTGGTGCTGGAAAGCTCGGGCGCCGCTGCCAGCGCGCCGGCCAAGGCAGCGAGCGCAGCGCCCGCCGCGCCGGCCCGTGCGCCGGCAGCGGCCGCGTCCGCCGCGCCGGCCGCCGCCAGCTACGCTGGCGGCGCGGATCTCGAATGCGACATGCTGGTGCTCGGTGCCGGCCCGGGCGGTTATTCGGCCGCCTTCCGCGCCGCCGATCTGGGCATGAAGACCGTGCTGGTCGAGCGCTACGCCACGCTCGGCGGCGTGTGCCTGAACGTCGGTTGCATCCCGAGCAAGGCGCTGCTGCACGTGGCCGCGGTGATGGACGAGGTCAAGCACTTCGCCGCGCTTGGCGTCGACTTCGGCGCGCCCAAGGTCGACGCGGCCAAGCTGCTGGCGCACAAGAACAAGGTGGTGGGCAAGCTCACCGGCGGCCTGGGCATGATGGCCAAGATGCGCAAGGTGACGGTGGTGCGCGGCTACGGTGCCTTCGTCGACCCGCACCACGTGCAGGTCGAGGAGACCACGGGAAGCAGCCAGGACAAGACCGGCAAGACGCAGACCATCCGCTTCAAGCACTGCATCATCGCCGCCGGCTCGCAGGCGGTGCGGCTGCCCTTCCTGCCCGACGACCCGCGCATCGTCGACTCGACCGGTGCGCTGGAACTGCGCCAGATGCCGAAGAAGATGCTGATCGTCGGCGGCGGCATCATCGGCCTGGAGATGGGTACGGTCTACAGCACGCTGGGCGCGCGGCTCGACGTGGTGGAGATGATGGACGCGCTGATGCTCGGTGCCGACCGCGACCTGGTCAAGGTCTGGCAGAAGATGAATGCGCCGCGCTTCGACAACATCATGTTGAAGACCAAGACCGTCGGCGCCGAGGCCACCAAGGATGGCATCAAGGTCAAGTTCGAGGCGGCCGACGGCAAGACCAGCGAAGGCCTGTACGACCTGGTGCTGCAGGCGGTGGGCCGCAGCCCCAACGGCAAGAAGATCGCCGCCGACAAGGCCGGTGTGGCGGTCAGCGACCGCGGCTTCATCCCGGTGGACATCCAGATGCGCACCAACGTGCCGCACATCTTCGCCATCGGCGACATCGTTGGCCAGCCGATGCTGGCGCACAAGGCGGTGCACGAGGCGCACGTCGCGGCCGAGGTCGCGGCCGGGCAGAAGGCGGCCTTCGACGCGCGCGTGATCCCGAGCGTGGCCTACACCGACCCCGAGGTCGCGTGGGTCGGCCTGACCGAGGACGAGGCCAAGGCCACCGGCGTCAAAGTGAAGAAGGGGCTGTTCCCGTGGACGGCCAGCGGACGCGCCATCGCCAACGGCCGCGACGAGGGCTTCACCAAGCTGCTGTTCGACGCCGAGACGCATCGCATCCTGGGTGGCGGCATCGTCGGCACGCATGCCGGCGACATGATCGGCGAGGTCGCGCTGGCGATCGAGATGGGCGCCGACGAGATCGACATCGGCAAGACCATCCACCCGCACCCGACGCTGGGCGAGAGCATCGGCATGGCGGCCGAGGTCGCGCACGGCAGCTGTACCGACGTGCCGCCGGCACGCAAGTAGGGCGGGTGGTGCTGCAGCGGGCCGTTGGCGCGCTGCAGCGCTTGTTGAAAACGCTGGCGCAGGCCGGCTGCGGGCGCGCGGCTTCGGCCTCAGCCGATGTCGGCCACGTGCAGCGTGAACTGGCCGCGCGCGCGCTCGGCGAAGTAGTGGCGCAGCGTCTCGCGCACGGTGCGAAAGGCGATCTGCTCCCACGGGATCTCGGCTTCGCGAAACAGCTGCACCTCGATCGTCTCGGGGCCGGGATCGAAGCGCGTATCCAGCAGCCGCGCACGGTAGAACAAGTGCACCTGGCCGACGCGCACCACGTTCAGCAGCGTGAACAGCTCTTGCAGCTCGATGCGCGCGCCGGCTTCCTCGACGGTCTCGCGCACCGCGCCCTGCGCCGTGCTTTCGCCCATTTCCATGAAACCCGCCGGCAGTGTCCACAAGCCGTAGCGCGGCTCGATGTTGCGCCGGCACAGCAAGATCTGGTCGCCCCAAACCGGCACCGTGCCGACCACGTTGAGCGGGTTCTCGTAGTGGATCTCGCCGCAGCGGGTGCACACCGCGCGCTCGCGGTTGTCGTCGGCCGGAACCAGGTATCGCGTGGGCGCACCGCACGCGCGGCAATGCTTGATGCGGTGCAGATCGAACATGCGTGGCAGTTTATCCGCCCGGCCCATGGACCCTGCGCGGGCGCGGCGCTCAGCGCAGCGCGAGCGCGCAGGCCGCGTGGCATGATCGGCGCGAGTCGGCGGCGCGACCATGCCGCAAGGAAAGCCCCATGAGTTTCGTGTTGACGCCGCCGGTGCAGGCCGCGGTGCCGGTGGCCGGATCGGGTGGCGACGCGGTGCGGTCGTTTCCGGTGCACCGTATCTACTGCGTCGGGCGCAACTACGCCGAGCACGCGCAAGAGATGGGCCACAGCGGGCGCGAGCCGCCGTTCTTCTTCATGAAGCCGGCCGATGCGGTGCTGCCGGCGGCCGACGGCGGCACCGGCGCGATGGCCTACCCGAGCCTGACCACCGATCTGCACCACGAGGTCGAACTGGTGGTGGCGATCGGCCGTGGCGGGCGCGACATCGCGCCGGCCGATGCCGCACAGCACATCTGGGGCTACGCGATCGGGCTGGACATGACGCGGCGCGACCTGCAGGCCGACATGAAGAAGCAGGGCCGGCCCTGGTGCATCGCCAAGGGCTTCGAGCAGTCGGCCCCGATCGGCCCGATCCACCCGATCGCGCGCAGCGGCCGGCTGCAGCGCGGCGCGATCACGCTGCATGTCAATGGCCAGCTGCGCCAGCAAGGCGACTTGTCGCAGATGATCTGGAGCGTCGACGAAGTCATCGCCGCACTTAGCCGGGCCTGGCTGCTGCAGCCCGGCGACCTGATCTACACCGGCACGCCCGCCGGTGTCGGCGCGGTGCGCCGCGGCGACATGCTCGACGCCCGCATCGACGGCCTGGGCGCGCTGCGGCTGAGCATCGTTTGAAGCGCCGAACGAAGCACCGAACGCAGCACGGAACAACGCACCGAACAGGGAGCAACGCATGGAGCTGTACAACTACTTTCGTTCGTCGGCGTCGTACCGGGTGCGTATCGCGCTCGCGCTGAAGGGCTTGCACTACGACTACAAGGCGGTGCATCTGGCCAAGGGCGAGCAGATGGCCGAGTCTTATGCGGCGGTGTCCGCCACCCGTCTGGTGCCGCTGCTGCGCGACGGCGAGCACACGGTGACGCAGTCGCTGGCGATCATCGAGTACCTTGAGGAGACCCATCCCGAGCCGCCGCTGCTGCCAGCCGATGCGCCGGGCCGGGCGCGGGTGCGCGCATTGGCGCTGGATGTCGCCTGCGAGATCCATCCGCTGAACAACCTGCGCGTGCTGCGCTACCTCACCGGCGCGCTGAAGGTGGCCGAGCAGGACAAGGACCGCTGGTACCGCCACTGGGTGGAAACCGGGCTCGAAGCGGTCGAGCGGCAACTGGTGGCATCGCCCGGCCGCTACTGCCATGGCGAAACGCCGACCCTGGCCGACTGCGTGCTGGTGCCGCAGATCTTCAATGCGCAGCGCTTCGACTGCCGCACCGACCACGTGCCGCAGGTGATGCGCGTGTTCGACGCCTGCATGCGGCTGGACGCCTTCGACAAGACGCGGCCCGAGGCCTGCCCGGATGCCTACTGAAGCGCTGGCCGCTGCGTTGTGTCCGCAGTGGGATGCGCCGCAGCAGGTCGGTGCGCTGATGAGCACGCGCGCCGGTGGCGTCAGCCTGCCGCCGTGGGACAGCCTGAACCTGGGCGACGCGGTCGGCGACCAGGCGGCGGCGGTGGCCGAGAACCGCCGCCGTTTTGCGGCTGCAATCGGGGCCCAACCGATCTGGCTGCGCCAGGTGCATGGCAGCCGGGTGGTGCGCGCCAGCGCGGCGCTGGTCGGCGATGAGGCACCGCAGGCCGACGCCGCCTGGACCGACGAGCCGGGCGTCGCCTGCGTGGTGCAGGTGGCCGATTGCCTGCCGCTGCTGCTGGCCGCACCCGACGGCCGCGCGGTGGCCGCGGCGCACGCCGGCTGGCGCGGCCTGGCCGAGGGCGTGGTCGAAGCCGCACTGGCCGCGCTGTGTGCAGGCGCCGGCTGCGATGCCGCCGATGTGGCGGCCTGGCTCGGCCCGTGCATCGGCCCGCAGCGTTTCGAGGTCGGCGCCGACGTGCTGCAGGCTTTCGGCGAATCGCCACCGCACGCCGATGCGCGGCGCTTCGTGGCCAGCGCGGCATCGGGCGGTGCGCCGCGCTGGCTGGCCAACCTGCCGCAGCTCGCGCGTGAGCGCCTGCGGCATGCGGGTGTCAACCGCATTGCCGGTGGCGAGCACTGCACCGTGACCGACCGCGCGCGCTTCTTTTCGTACCGGCGCGACGGCCGCACCGGGCGGCTGGCCGCCGCGGTGTGGATTCGCCAGCCTTGATCCGCGCCGGCCAGCGGCGCATGGTCAGTCTGGGCTAAGCTACTGCCGCGACAATCGGGCGCAACAAAAGTGCGGCAATCGAACTCGCCGCCACAATGAGGGAGACACCGATGCTGACGAGCAACAGCTTCTTGCCTGACTTCGACGCCCAGCGGCTTGGCGCTGCCATGGGCGAAACGATGAAGAGCCTGTCGGGAGCGAGCGTGCCGCCGCAGACGCTGCAGCAGTTGCAGCGCGAGTACGTCGAGGCCGCCACCGCACTGTGGAACGGTGCGCTGCAGGCGATGGCGCCGGGCGTCGGCGCGAGCAAGGCCAAGATCGGCGACCGGCGCTTCGCCGCCGAGGAGTGGGCGCAAAACCCGACGGCAGCGTACACCGCGCAGATGTACCTGCTGAACGCCGGCATGCTGACCAAGATGGCCGAGGCGGTCGACGCCGACGCCAAGACCAAGGCGCGGATCCGCTTCGCGGTGCAGCAATGGGTCGACGCGGCGTCGCCGAGCAACTACCTCGCGCTCAACCCCGAGGCGCAGCAACTGGCGCTCAAGACCCAGGGCCAGAGCCTGGCGGCCGGCATGACGCACCTGCTGGGCGATGCCGGCAAGGGCCACATGTCGATTACCGACGAGTCCGCGTTCGAGGTCGGGCGCAACGTCGCGACCACCGAAGGCTCGGTGGTCTACGAATGCGAGCTGTTCCAGCTGATCGAGTACAAGCCGCTGGGCGAGACGGTGCACGAGCGGCCGATGCTGATGGTGCCGCCGTGCATCAACAAGTTCTACATCATGGACTTGCAGCCCGAGAACTCGCTGATCCGCTACACGGTCGAGCAGGGCCACCGCACTTTCGTCGTCAGCTGGCGCAACCCCGACGCATCGCTGGCCGCTCGCACCTGGGACGACTACATCGGCAGCGCGGCGATCCGCGCGATCGAGGTGGTGCAGGACCTGACCGGCGCGCAGACCATCAACACCCTGGGCTTTTGTGTCGGCGGCACGATCCTGACCACCGCGCTGGCGGTGCTGGCCGCGCGCGGCAAGCAGCCGGCCAACTCGGTGACGCTGCTGACCACGCTGCTCGATTTCAGCGACACCGGCATCCTCGACGTCTTCATCGACGAGGCCGGCGTGCAACTGCGCGAGATGACGCTGGGCGACAAGGCGCCGGGCGGTCCGACGCTGCTGAAGGGCCAGGAGCTGGCCACCACCTTCAGCATGCTGCGGCCCAACGACCTGGTGTGGAACTACCTGGTCGCCAACTACCTGAAGGGCGAGGCGCCGCCGCCGTTCGATCTGCTGTACTGGAACGGCGACGCCACCAACCTGCCCGGGCCGATGTACTGCTGGTACCTGCGCCACACCTACTTGCAAGACGAGTTGAAGCAGCCGGGCAAGCTGACGGTGTGCGGCGAGAAGCTCGACCTGAGCAAGATCGACGCACCGGTGTTCCTGTACGCATCGCGCGAGGACCACATCGTGCCGTGGAAGGCGGCGTATGCGTCCACCCGGGTGCTCAGCGGCAAGAAGCGTTTCGTGCTGGGCGCGTCCGGCCACATCGCCGGTGTGATCAACCCGCCGGCCAAGAAAAAGCGCAACTACTGGACCAACGACGAGCTGAGCGCCGACGCCGATGCGTGGTTCGCCCAGGCCCAGCAAGTGCCGGGCAGCTGGTGGACCGATTGGTCGGCGTGGCTCGCGCCGCTGGGCGGCGAGCAGGTTGCCGCGCCCAAGGTACCTGGCAGCGCGAAGTACAAGCCGATCGAGCCCGCACCCGGACGCTACGTGCTGCAAAAGGCTTGACCGCCGGGGCGTACCCGGCCGATCTGCGGGGCCCTGCGCCCCGAGCGATTTCCCACCCGCAAAGCAAAGGAGATGAGCATGGCGAACAAAGTGGCATACGTGACCGGCGGCATGGGCGGCATCGGCACCGCGATCTGCCAGCGTCTGCACAAGGCAGGCCTTACCGTCATCGCTGGCTGCGGCCCGACGCGCGACTGGCAGAAGTGGCTCGATGAGCAAAAGGCCCTGGGCTACAACTTCCACGCGTCGGCGGGCGACGTGGCCAACTGGGATTCCACCGTCGCGGCCTTCGCCAAGGCCACGGCCGAGGTGGGCGCGATCGACGTGCTGGTCAACAACGCCGGTATCACGCGCGACCGCATGTTCCTGAAGATGTCCCGCGACGACTGGGACGCGGTGATAGACACCAACCTGAACAGCATGTTCAACGTCACCAAGCAGGTGGTGCCCGGCATGGTCGAAAAGGGCTGGGGCCGCATCATCCAGATCAGTTCGGTCAACGGCGAGAAGGGTCAGGCGGGGCAGACCAACTACTCGGCGGCCAAGGCCGGCATGCACGGCTTCACGATGGCGCTGGCGCAGGAGGTGGCCAACAAGGGCGTCACCGTCAACACCGTCAGCCCGGGTTACATCGGTACCGACATGGTCCGCGCGATCAAGCCCGAGGTGCTGGAGAAGATCGTCGCCGGCATTCCGGTCAAGCGGCTGGGCACGCCCGACGAGATCGGCTCCATCGTGGCCTGGCTGGCGGGTGACGATTCGGGCTTCACCACCGGCGCTGACTTCAGCTGCAACGGCGGCCTGCACATGGGCGGCTAGCCCGCTGGCGCGCCGTTGCCTTGCCACCGGCTGAAGGCACGGCGCGCGCGGTTCAAGGCGCAATGACAAGGGCCGGCATTGCCGGCCCTTGTCATTGCGCGGGATCGGCCAGCGCCGTGCCCAGCGCGATCACTCGATGCCGCCAAGAAAGAACTTGATCAGCCCCTTGGCGACGAAGCCGAGCATGCCGAAGCCCAGTGCCAGGAACAGCACGAAGGTGCCGAAGCGTCCGGCCTTGGATTCGCGCGCCAGCTGAAAGATGATGAACACCATGTACAGCATGAACGCGCCGACACCGAAGGTCAGCCCGAACTGGGCGATCTGATCCTCGGTCAGGCCGAACATCAGGGCGCTTCCGCGAGGTCGGCCAGCGGCACCAGGTCGCGGTAGGCGTGCCAGCTGGCATACGACAGCCAAGGCACCGCGACGACCAGGCCGAGCAGCAGCGTGCTCATGCCCAGCAGCGTGATTGCCATCAGCAGCGCACCCCACAGCGCCATCGGTGCCGGGTTCAGCAGTACCACGCGCCAGCTGGTCAGCACCGCGGCCCACAGGCCGATGCGCCGCTGCAGCATCAACGGAATGGCCACCACGCTGGACGCGTAGACCGGCGCGGCCAGCACGCCGCCGAGCATCAGCCAGCCCTCGAACAACCACGATTGCGAGTCGAGCACGACCAGGCGCAGGAAGTCCAGCGGATCGCGCACCGGGTGGGGCGCGAAGGCGGTGATCAGCGATGCCGAAGTCAAGACCCAGCAGGTGCCGGCGGCGGCCAGCAGCAGCCCGAACTGCACCAGCCGGTGGTCCTTGGGGTGCCAGGCCGCCAGCGCCGTCGCCAGCGAAGGCTGGCGGCCCTGTTCCACCGCGCGGCTGACCGCGTACAGCCCGGTGGCCGCCAGCGGCCCGAGCAGCAAGAAGCCGCTGAACGCACCGGCGAGCAGCCAGAACTGGCGATGCGCCAACCACAGCAACACCAGTCCGAATGCGCTGACCGCCACGCCGTGCAGCAGGCCGGGCAGCGGTGCGCGCTGCAGATCGTGCCAGCCAAGCCGCAGCCACGCGAAGGGCTGCTCCAGGCTGACCGTGGCCAGTTTGCAGCGGCGTGATTGTTCGAGCGCGGATTCGGCAGTCATCGAGGCGGACACGGTTGCACGAGCCCCGATTGTGGCTCGCCGCGCGGCGGCGCCAGGGCGGCACCGCGGGTGGCCGCCGCGATCAGCCCGCGGGCGGCCTGCTGCAGCGTTGCCGCCTGAGCGTCGGCCAGATGCAGCACGGCCGCCTGGTCCAACTGGCGGTAGCTGCCGCGCAGCGAGCGCTGGTACAGCGGATCGTAATGCTGCTGCATCAGCGCGCCGTAGACCTCGGCCCACTGGCCGGCGCGGGCCTGCGCTTGCCAAGCCTGGACGGTGGCGCGGCTGCGCAGCTCGATCAGCGGCTCGAGCAAGCGGCAAAAACCTTCGGCGTCGGCGCGGAAGTGGCCGTACTCGTGCAGCAGCAACTCCAGCCGTGCCGGCCACGGCAGCTCCAGCTGGATGCATTGGCCGTGCTCGCGCATCTGCGCGATCAGCGGCTCGGGCACACGCAGCGCGCCGATCTTGCGGCTTTCGCTTTCGACGTAGACTGGGCGCGCGGTGTCGAAGCGGCGCAGCGCGTGCCAGCACAAGGTGTCGAAACGCTTCTGGCTTGGCTGCGGCTGGCCTGGCAGGGCGCCGAGCACTGAGCCGCGATGGCCGGCCAACGCCTCCAGGTCCAGCACCTGGGCGCCTTCGGCCGCCAGCGCCTGCAGCAGCCGCGTCTTGCCGCTGCCGGTGCGGCCGCACACCACCTGAAAGCCGTGGCGTTGCGGCAAGGTCTGCAGTTCATCGCGCACCAGCGCGCGAAACGCCTTGTAGCCGCCGCGCAGTTGCTGGGTGCGAAAGCCGATCTGCGACAGGAACCAGCCGAGCGACCCCGAACGCTGGCCGCCGCGCCAGCAGTACACCAGCGGCCGCCAATCGCGCGGCTGGTCGACCACCCAGCGCTCGAGGTGCGCGGCGATGTTGCGCGCGGCCATCGCTGCGCCCACCTTGCGCGCCTGCAGCGGCGAGACCTGCGCGTGCAGCGTGCCGACGACGCGGCGCTGCTCGTCGTCCAGCACCGGCCAGTTGACCGCGCCGGGCAGGTGGTCTTGCGCGAACTCGGCCGCAGAGCGCACGTCGATCACGATGTCGTGGCCGGGCTGCGCGGCGCTGGCCTGCAGCGCATCGATCTGCACCAGGCTCATCGGCCGTTCGAAGCCGGTGACGCCTTCGGCAGATCACTGCCAGGCGTCGGCGCGCGGCGGGCGCCGGGCCGCGGCCGAGGCCGGCCGGTTGCGGTGGACAGGGCGGAATGACTCACAGCCGCTCAGCCCGGCTCAAACCGGCGCGACCGCGTCGAGCAGCTCGGTCTCGACCTGCAGCTGCGTGCGCTCATGCTGCAGGGCGGCGCCGTCGACCAAGAAGGTGTCCTCGACGCGCTCGCCCAGCGTGCTGATCTTGGCCAGGTGCAGGTTGATGCGGTGGCGCGCGAGCACGCGCGCGATGGCGTAGAGCAGCCCGACGCGGTCGCTGGTGCTGACGCTGAGCAGCCAGCGCTGCGCGCGCTCGTCGGGCTGAAGCGCGACGCGCGGCGTCACCGGGAACGAGCGCACGCGGCGCGACACCCGGCCGCGCACCGGCTCGGGCAGCGGGCCGCTCGACGCCAGCGCCTGCGACGCCTGCGTCTGCACCTGCTCGATCAGCTCGGCGTGGGCGTCGTCTTCGTCGTCGGGGTCGGCTCTCGTGCTCAGCACCTGGAACGTGTCGAGCGCATAACCCGCGCGCGTGGTGTGCACCTTGGCGTCCTGGATGCTGAAGCCGGCGCCATCGAAGTAGCCGCAGATGCGCGCGAACAGGTCCGGGCAATCGGGCGAATACACCACCACCTGCAGCCCGTCGCCCAGCGACGAGCGCCGTGCGCGCACGATCGGCTCGCCACCGCCCAGGTGCGGCGCGAGCGAGCCGGCATGCCAGGCCAGATCGGCGGCGTCGTGGCGCGCGAAGTAGCTGACATCCAGCGTGTCCCACAGCGGCTGCTCGATGCCCGGCGGTGCGCCGAGCTGCGCCAGCAGCGCGCGCGCCTCGTGCTTGCGGGTTTCGATCTCGGCGTCCAGGTTCGGTTGCGCGCCGCCCAGCGCACGCAGCGTCAGCCGGTACAGGTCCTCGAGCAGCTTGGCCTTCCACGCGTTCCACACCTTCGGGCTGGTGCCGCGGATGTCGGCCACGCTCAGCAGGTACAGCGCGCTCAGCCGCTGCGGCGTGCCGACCAGCCGGGCGAAGCCGTCGATGACCTCGGGGTCGCTCAAGTCCTCGGTCTGCGAGATGCGGCTCATCGTCAGGTGCTGCAGCACCAGGAACTCGATCAGCGCCGCATGCTCGCGCGAGACGCCGTGGTCGCGGCAAAAGCGCCGCGCCTCGGCCGCGCCCAGCACCGAATGGTCGCCGCCGCGGCCCTTGGCCACGTCGTGAAACAGCGCGGCCAGGTACAGCAGCCAGGGCTCGTCCCACTGGCTGGCCAGCTGCGAGCAAAACGGGTACTCGTGCGCATGCTCGGGGATGAAGAAGCGGCGCATGTTGCGCACCACCATCAGGATGTGCTGATCGACCGTGTAGACGTGGAACAGGTCGTGCTGCATGCGCCCGACGATGCGGCGAAACACCCACAGGTAGCGCCCCAGCACCGAGGTCTGGTTCAACAGCCGCAACGCGTGCGTGATGCCCTGCGGCTGCTGCAGGATCTGCATGAACAGCGCGCGGTTGACCGGGTCGCGGCGGAACTGCGCGTTCATCAGCGTGCGCGCGTTGTACAGCGCACGCAGCGTGCGCGCGGACAAGCCCTTGATGCCCGCCGTCTGCTGGTACACGAGAAAGCTGCGCAGGATCGCGTGCGGCTTGTCGATGTACAGCCGGTCGTGCGCCACCTCGAGCATGCCGCCGCGGTCGAAGAAGTCGTCGTCGATCGGCCGCATCGGCGCTTGTTCCAGGCCGCTGAGGCGCTCTTCGATGTTGAGCATCAGGATCTGGTTGAGCTGCGTCACCGCCTTGGCGGTCCAGTAGTAGCGGTGCATCAGCAGCTCGGAGGCACGGTGCGCCGGCGTCGCCTGGTAGCCGAAGCTCTCGGCCACCGCGGTCTGCAGATCGAACACCAGCCGGTCCTCGCGGCGCTGGGCGATCAGGTGCAGCCTGGCCCGGATCAGCTTGAGCGTGCCTTCGTGCTTGCGCAGCCGGCCGGCCTCGAAGGGCGTGACCAGCCCCTTGGCCGCCAGTTCGTTCCAGCTGCGCCCCAGGCCGGCGGCGCGTGCCACCCAGATCACCAGTTGCAGGTCGCGCAGCCCGCCGGGGCTTTCCTTGCAGTTGGGCTCGAGCGAGTAGGGCGTGTCCTCGTACTTCACGTGGCGCTGGCGCATCTCCAGCACCTTGGCCCGCAGGAAGGCCTTCGCATCCATTGCCGCGCCGGTGGCTGCCTGGAACTGCTCGCACAGTCGCCGCGAGCCGCACAGGAAGCGTGACTCGAGCATCGCGGTCTGCACCGTCAGGTCGTGCCGCGCCAGCTCGACGCACTCGTCGACGGTGCGCACCGCCGAGCCGATCTCGATGCCCACGTCCCAGCAGATGCGCACGAAGCCCTCGACCGCGTCGCGCAGCCCGGCAGCGTCGGCCGCGGCATCGGGTGCGTGCAGGCCGTCGTTCGACGCCAGCAGCACCAGGACATCGACGTCGGAGTAGGGAAAGAGCTCGGCGCGGCCGTAGCCGCCCACCGCCACCAGCGTCGCGCCTTGCGGCATGCCGGCATTGGCCCAGATCTGCATCAGCAGGCCATCGACGTGGCGCGTCAGGGCCTTGGTCAGCTCGCCGGCGGCGCGGCTGGTGGCACGGGTGTGCGCGAAGTGCTCGAGCAGCGCCGCCTTGCCGTCGCGAAACCGGGCGCGAAGCGCGGCCAGGTCAGGCTCGGCCTGCGGCTCGAGCGCGGCGCAATCCAGCGGCGGCTGCGGCATGCGCACCGAGTGTCTCAGCCGACAAACGGCGGCGGCGGCGGGCTGTGGGCCGACAGCGTCAGCACCTCGTAGCCGGTGTCGGTGACCAGCACCGTGTGCTCCCACTGCGCCGACAGCGAGCGGTCCTTGGTGACGATGGTCCAGCCGTCGCCCAGCTCGCGGATCTCGCGCCGGCCGGCGTTGATCATCGGCTCGACCGTGAAGATCATGCCCGGCAGCAGCTCTTCCAGCGTGCCGGGGCGCCCGTAGTGCAGCACCTGCGGCTCCTCGTGGAACTTGCGGCCGATGCCGTGGCCGCAGAACTCGCGCACGACCGAGAAGCCCTGGGCCTCGGTGAAGCTCTGGATCGCGTGGCCGATGTCGCCCAGCCGCGCGCCGGGCTTGACGCGCTGAATGCCTTTCCACATCGCCTCGTAGGTCAGCTGGCACAGCCGCTTGGCCTGGATCGAGCCTTCGCCGACGATGAACATGCGGCTGGTGTCGCCGTGCCAGCCGTCCTTGATCACGGTGATGTCGATGTTGACGATGTCGCCGTCCTTCAGCGCCCGCTCGTTGGGGATGCCGTGGCAGACCTGGTGGTTGACCGAGGTGCAGATCGACTTCGGAAAGGGCACGTAGCCCGGCGGCGCGTAGTTCAGCGGCGCCGGCACCGCGCCTTGCACCTGCACGATGTGCTGGTGCGCCAGACGGTCGAGTTCGTCGGTGGGCACGCCAGCCTTGACGTGGGGCGTGAGCAGGTCCAGCACCTCGGAGGCGAGGCGTCCGGCCATGCGCATCGCCTCGATGTCGGCGCCGGTCTTCAACGTGATAGCCATGGGCGGCGATTATTCCATCGGCCTTCCTAGAATGCCGGTTGCGCGCCGATGGCCCTGCGGCCGCGCCGCGCTGCCTTCAGCTTCCTCGGCCCTGCGCCGCCCCCGCATGCCTCGCGCTTCTTCGGCCCTGCTTCATTTCGAAGGCGGCAACGCCTTGTCGGACTTTCGTGTGCGCAAGCTGCTGCAGGCGCTGCAGCGCGTCAACGAGCGCATCACCGCGCTGAGCGCGCAGCATGTGCACTGGGTGCGCTGCGCCGCGCCGCTGGCCGCGCCGGACCACGACAAGCTGGCCGCGCTGCTGCGCTACGGCGACCCGGCGGTGCCTGCCGGCGGCGACACGCTGGTCGCGGTGATGCCGCGGCTGGGCACGGTGTCGCCGTGGGCGAGCAAGGCCACCGACATCGCGCACAACTGCGGCCTGGCCGTGCAGCGCATCGAGCGCGTCACCGAATACCGGCTCGGCCTGAAGCGCGGCCTGCTCGGTGCGGCCAAGCCGCTCGCCGCCGACGAACTGGTGGCCTGCGCCGCGCTGCTGCATGACCGCATGACCGAGAGCGTGGCCTTCGAGCGCGAGGCCGCGCGCCATCTGTTCGACGCGCAGCCGGCTCCAGCGCTGGAACACGTCGACGTGCTGGGGCAGGGCGCCGCGGCGCTGCGCGAGGCCAACCTGCGCTTCGGCCTGGCCTTGAGCGACGACGAGATTCACTACCTGGTCGAGGCGTTCACGAAGCTCGGCCGCAACCCCAGCGACGTCGAGCTGATGATGTTCGCGCAGGCCAACAGCGAGCACTGCCGGCACAAGATCTTCAACGCCGAGTTCCGCATCGACGGGCAGGACCAGCCGCAGTCGATGTTCGGCATGATCCGCCACACCGAGGCTGTCTCGCCGCAGCACACCGTGGTCGCCTACCACGACAACGCCGCGGTGATGCAAGGCGGGCCGGTGCAGCGCTGGGCGCCGCAGGGTTACACCAACGCGCCGGTCTACAGCGCGCGCGACGAGGTCGCGCACGTGCTGATGAAGGTGGAGACGCACAACCACCCGACCGCGATCTCGCCGTTTCCGGGCGCCTCCACCGGCGCCGGTGGCGAGATCCGCGACGAAGGCGCGACCGGCCGCGGTGCGAAACCGAAGGCCGGGCTGACCGGCTTTTCGGTATCGAACTTGCATCTGAGCGACACCGACGAGCCGTGGGAGCGCAACCCCATCGGCAAACCCGGGCACATCGCCAGCGCGCTGCAGATCATGATCGAAGGCCCGCTGGGCGGCGCCGCCTTCAACAACGAGTTCGGCCGGCCGAATCTCGGCGGCTACTTCCGCGTCTTCGAGCAGCCGGTGGCCGGCGTGATGCGCGGCTACCACAAGCCGATCATGATCGCCGGCGGCCTGGGCGCGATCAGCGCCGAGCAGACGCACAAGCTGCCCTTCGGCGCCGGCACGCTGCTGATCCAGCTTGGCGGCCCGGGCATGCGCATCGGCATGGGTGGCGGCGCCGCAAGTTCGATGGCCGCCGGCAGCAACACCGCGGCGCTGGACTTCGACAGCGTGCAGCGCGGCAACCCCGAGATGCAGCGCCGCGCGCAGGAGGTCATCAACCACGCTTCAGCGCTCGGTGAGCTCAACCCCATCCTGGCGATCCACGACGTCGGCGCCGGCGGCATCAGCAACGCCTTTCCCGAGCTGGTGGACGGCGCCGGGCGCGGCGCGACCTTCGACTTGCGGCGTGTGCCGCTGGAAGAAAGCGGTCTCGCGCCGAAGGAGATCTGGTGCAACGAAAGCCAGGAGCGCTACGTGCTGGCGGTGTCGCCGGACAGCCTGCCGCTGTTCCAGGCGATGGCCGAGCGCGAGCGCTGCCCCTTTGCCGTGGTCGGCGTGGTCGGCGACGAGCGCCAGCTGGTGCTCGAAGACGGCCCCGGCGGCGAGCGCGTGATCGACATGCCGATGGAGGTGCTGCTCGGCAAGCCTCCGAAGATGCAGCGCGACGTGGCGCGGGTGGTGCGCCAGGAGCCGGCGCTGGACCTGACCGGCGTGAAGCTGGAGCAGGTGGTCTTCGACGTGCTGCGCCACCCGACCGTGGCCTCGAAGCGCTTTCTGATCACCATCGGCGACCGCACGGTCGGCGGCTTGAGCCACCGCGACCCGATGGTCGGACCGTGGCAGGTGCCGGTGGCCGATTGCGCGGTGACGTTGGCGGATTTCGTCGGCCTTCGCGGCGAGGCGATGGCGATGGGCGAGCGCACGCCGCTGGCCGCGCTGGACGCTCCCGCCTCGGGCCGCATGGCGGTGGGCGAGGCCATCACCAACCTGCTGGCCGCGCCGGTGGCACTCGACCGCATCAAGCTCAGCTGCAACTGGATGGCCGCCTGCGGCGAACCCGGCGAGGACGCGGCGCTGTACGACACCGTCAAGGCGGTCGCCCTGGAGCTGTGCCCGGCGCTTGGCATCGGCGTGCCGGTGGGCAAGGATTCGTTGTCGATGCGCACGCGCTGGAGAACTGGTGCCCCTGGTGCCGGGGTACCGGCACCGCCCCCCGAGGGGGCGGCCGGCGGCTTCGGAGCGGCCGAGCGCTCGCCGGCCAATGCGTCTGAGAGCATGGTCGAGCACACGGTCACCGCGCCGGTGTCGCTGATCGTCAGCGCCTTTGCCACGCTGGACGACGTGCGCGGCACGCTGACGCCGCAGCTGCAGCCACAGGACGACGCGCTGATCCTGGTCGACCTGGGGCGCGGGCGCATGCGCCTGGGCGGCTCGATGCTGGCGCAGGTGCTGGGGGCCTTCGGCGACGAGGTGCCCGACCTGGACGAGCCGGATCTGCTGAAGGCGCTGGCCGCGGCGCTGCACGAGTTGCGCGCCGCCGGCCATCTGCTGGCCTACCACGACCGCAGCGACGGCGGGCTGTGGGCCTGCGTGTGCGAGATGGCCTTCGCCGGCCAGCGCGGCGTGAGCCTGAACGTCGACCTGCTGGTCACCGAAAGCGACGGCATCGCCGACAGCCGCGCCGAATACGGCGACTCGAAGAACTGGGCCACGCAGATCGGCGAACGGCGCAACGAGATCACGCTGCGCGCGCTGTTCAACGAGGAGCTGGGCGTGGTGCTGCAGGTGCCGCGTGCGCAGCGCGACGCGGTCTTCGCCACGCTGCGCCGCCACGGCCTGGGGCGGCACAGCCATGCCATCGGCAAGACCAACCCCAAGCGAGTGGTCGAGGTCTGGCGCGACGCCAAGGCGGTATTCAGCGCGCCGCTGCGCACGCTGCAGCAGGCCTGGGACGAGGTGAGCTGGCGCATCGCACGGCTGCGCGACCACCCCGAGTGCGCCGATGCCGAACACGCCGCGGCCGGCGCCGACGACGACACCGGGCTGCAGCTGCAGCTGAGCTTCGACCCGCTGCAGGCCCCGGCGCTGCTGAAGACGCGGCCCAAGGTGGCGATCCTGCGCGAGCAGGGCGTCAACAGCCATGTCGAGATGAGCTGGGCGATGGCGCAGGCCGGCTTCGACGCCCATGACGTGCACATGAGCGACCTGCACAGCGGCCGCGCGCGGCTGGACATGTTCCAGGCCTTCGTCGCCTGCGGCGGCTTCTCTTACGGCGACACGCTGGGCGCGGGCGAGGGCTGGGCGCGCTCGATCCTGTTCAACCCCCGACTCGCCGAACAGTTCGCCGCCTTCTTCAACCGCGCCGACACGCTGGCGCTGGGCGTGTGCAACGGCTGCCAGATGATGGCCGCGTTGAGCCCGATCATCCCCGGCGCCCAGGCCTGGCCCAAGTTCACGCGCAACAGGAGCGAGCAGTTCGAGGCAAGGCTGTCGATGGTGGAGGTGCTGGACAGCCCGAGCCTGTTCTTCACCGGCATGGCCGGCAGCCGCCTGCCGATCGCGGTGGCGCACGGCGAGGGCCTTGCCGACTTCTCGCAGCGCGGCGATGCCGCCGCGGTGCAGCGCGCGATGCGCTTCGTCGACTCGGCCGGCCGGCCCACCGAGGCCTACCCGGCCAACCCCAACGGCAGCCCCGAGGGCCTGACCGCGGTGACCACCGCCGACGGCCGTTTCACCGTGCTGATGCCGCACCCGGAGCGGGTGATCCGCAATGTGCAGATGAGCTGGTGCGGCGGCGACGTGTCGGCGCCGAGCCCGTGGCGGCGCATGTTCCACAACGCGCGGCGGGCGCTGGGGTGAGGCGGCTCAAAGTGGCGACCGGCACATGGTGCGGTGATGGCGTGCTGGCCAGCGAAGGGTCCGGGCAAGCGCGAACGGGCAATGGGCAGGTTGTGAATTCAGCGGCCCGCGCCCCTGACCGGTTAGCCCATCACATCCGGCCCCGAACACCGGCGTTGTCCCGCTCGCTGTTGAACCGTGGCCGGTGACGGCTCCTTGGTGCATGGTCTGCTCGGGCAGCGCCCAAGCAAGGCCCTTGTCCGTCCGCAGGCGCTCCCGCAGCATGCTTTCTGGAAAGCAGCTCGCGCGCGCCCTCTTCGAGCGGGCCGCAGCGCAAGAGGCCGCTGAACTGCTGGCCGGGTTCAAGGCGAAGGCCGCTGCCGCCCAAAGCCTCGAAGACCTGTGGCGCCTTCGCTTCGATCTCGAGCGCGCCGAACGCGAGTTCCAGCAGAAGTACGACTATCGGTACTCGCAGCTTCTGTTCGTCTTCGGGCGCTTGGTTCGCGAGGGCCGAGTCGACGAGAGCGAGTTCGACGCCTTGTAGGAGCACAAGCGCGCGTTCATTCGGGGCATCGTCAACTTGTAGGGGCACCGCCGCTGAGCGCCGACCCAGTGCTGGGTGAGGCGGCTTTACAAGCGCTTAACACGCCGGATGCAGTACCGCCATGGTTGAACGGGATAATTTGATTAACAGTACTCCGTTGCGGCAACAACCATGACAAACCCTGATTCCCCTACCGGCTACGGCACCGTCAGTCGCGCTCTGCACTGGATCATCGCGCTGGGCTTCGGCCTGATGTTCAGTTCCGCCATCGCGCATGGGCTGGCCGAGGATTCGGCGCTCGACACCCTGCTGTGGCCGATGCACAAGCACCTGGGCAGCCTGCTGATGGTGATGGTGCTGGTGCGCGGCGCCTGGGCGCTGCTCAACGCGCGCCGCCGCCCGAGCGCGGTCAGTGCGCTGGCGCGCTGGGGCCACCTGGCGCTGCACGTGCTGATGGTGGTGATCCCGCTGATCGGGCTGTTGCGCCAATACGGCTCGGGCCGCGCTTTTTCGCCGCTGGGCTTGCCGGTGTTTGCGGGCTTCGACGCCAGCCAGAAGATCCAGTGGCTGGTCGACCTGGGCAGCAACTGGCATGGCGAGCTCGGCTGGGTGCTGCTGGCTCTGGTCTGCGGCCACGTGGCGATGGCGTTGCGGCATCGTGGCCACACGCAGCACGACGTGTTGCCGCGCATGGTCGGCCAGGTCGTGCCGGCACGCTGAGCCGGCCGCCTTCAAGGCTCAGGGCCGCAGGCCAAGCGCCGCGAGCTTTTGGTCGACCGCCTCGGCCCAGCCACGGTTGGCCGCCGGGCTGGCCGGGCTGGGGTGCAGGATCTGCGCCACCTGGATGCGCCGCGCCAGCGCACCATCGACCGCATCGCCTTCGAGCATCGCGCGCAGGCAGCGTTCGGCGAAACCGCCGATGCCGATGGCCCATTGCGGCTGCAGCACCCGCAAAGCGGCGGCCAGATGCCGGTCGCAGGCTTCGTGCACCGCGCGGCGCTCGGACGCGGGCAGCTTGTCGGGGGTGAGGTTGCGGCCGGTGTCGGCCAGGAACACCAGCGGGCAGTAGTTCAGCACGAAGCGCTCGGCGAAGAAGGTCTCGGCGCTGCCGAAGCGCAGCGCCGCCCAGCCCCACAGGCGCCGCCCGCTGACCTCGGAGCGCGCGCAATCGAAGCCTTCGATCGGCCGCTTCGGGTGCTGGTGGGCCGGTCGTTTGACCGGCGCGCGGATGCCCATCCAGTCGCGCACCGCGGCGACTTCGCCGAAGGGCACGCCGGTCTGCATCATGCCGAAGGGCCCCGGGTTCATGCCCAGCAGTACGATGCGCTTGTGCGTGGCGCCAAAGCGTTCGACGTAGGCTTGGTAGGGGGCGAACGCGTACTGCAGCGGGTCGTAGACATGCGCCACCGGCGGCGCGAAGCGCAGCGCGGCCAGGTCGCGCGACAGTGCGTGCGCGGCGGCGATCAGCTCGCGCGCGATCGCTGAGCTCATGCACGATCCCGCTTGACGATCGGCAGGCGGCCCGCGCGCCACAGGCATAAGCTGCGGGTCTGCGCTGTGCACCCGGCGCGGCCGGGCCGCAGCGCGCGAAAGGAGCGCCCATGCTGTTCGACAGCGCTGTCACCACGATGCTGCCGGTCAAGGACATCGACCGCGCCCGCAGGTTCTACGAAGGCTGCCTGGGGCTGAAGCCCGGTGGCTTCAAGCCCGACGGCAAGTTCGTCTACGCGGTGGGTGGCAGCACGCTGGCGCTGTTCCCCAAGCCCGAGGGCACCAAGGCCGACCACACCGCGATCAGTTTTCGCGTGCCTGACATTGCCGCCGCGATCAAGGCCTTGAAAGGCAGCGGCGTGGTGTTCGAGGACTACGACTTTCCCGGGTTGAAGACGGTGGATCACGTCTGCGTGCTCGGCGCCGAGAAGGCGGCGTGGTTCAAGGACACCGAGGGCAACGTTCTGTGCATCCACGAGGACATCGCGCCGGCCTGAGCTTGCGCGGGCGCGTCAGCCGGCGGCCGACGCGTCGACCGCGGCTTTCAGCTCGCCATAGTCGTGCGTCTGCGGGAACTGCGGAAACTGCGCCGCGATCGCCGGCGGCGCGTGGATGAAGAAGCCGGCGTCGGCGGCCAGCAGCATGCCGGTGTCGTTGTACGAATCGCCCGCCGCCATGACGCGGAAGTTCAGGCCCTTCAGCGCCTCGACCGCACGGCGCTTCTGATCGGGCTGACGCAGCTTGTAGTCGCGCACGCGACCGTCGCCGTCGGTGAGCAAGCGGTGGCAGAACAGCGTCGGGCGGCCCAGCTGACGCATCAGCGGGTCGGCGAATTCGTAGAAGGTGTCCGACAGGATCACCACCTGGTAGCGCGTGCGCATCTCGTCGAGGAACTCGCGTGCGCCGGGCAGCGGGCCCATGCCGTCGATGACCTGCTGGATGTCGGGCAGCTTCAGGCCGTGCTGGTCCAGCAGCGCCAGGCGAAAGCGCATCAGCTTGTCGTAGTCGGGCTCGTCGCGCGTGGTGCGCGAGAACTCTTTGATGCCGGTGCGCTTGGAGAACTCGATCCAGATCTCGGGCACCAGCACGCCTTCCATGTCCAGGCACAGCACCTGCATTCGCGACTCCATCGGGGGGCACGGCCGCCGCGGCCGCGCAAGCGCCGCGATGCTACCCGACGGTTTGTGCGGCGCTGGCCCGCTGGCGCAGTGCCGCGGCCGTGTCCTCGTCGGCAGGGAAGAAGGTCTCCAGCGCCAGCTCCGACAGGGCGATGTCGGTGGGCGTGCCGAACACGGTGATGATGCTGATCAGGCTCAGTACCCCCAGCGGCGTGCGCTGGCGCAGCGCTCGCGGCGCAGCGGGTCATGCCCGCTGGTGCCGAGCGCACCGGCGGTCGATGAATTCGACCGGCGTGATCGGCGCCGAAGCGTTACTGCGCGTCGGCTGGCGCTGGCGTGCCGGCATCCAGCCGCCAGTGCGCGCCGCTGGTGCTTTCGTCAGCGCACCAGCGTGCGCCGCAGGCGATGAGCGCGAAGCGGTCCTGGTCGGCCGGAAAGCGCAGCGGCGCGTCGGCGTCGCCGTGGGCGCGGTAGCGCGCCAGCGCCTGCGCGTCGGCCGCGCCTACCGTCCAGTCGAGCTGGCCTTGGCGTGCGGTGAGGGCCACCAGCCGAATGTCGACCAGCGCCAACGGACGGTAGCGGTCGCGCTGGACCGTGCCGACAACGAAGACGTAAGGCTGCGCAGCGGCGCCGGGCGCGGCCTCGAGCAGCAGCGCTTGCACGTCGAAGCCGTCGCGTTCGGCCGCGCCGGCTTCGAGGTCGAGTGCGCCAAAGGTGATGCGAGCCGGCCGCAAGGTGCCGGTGGCGCGCTGCAGCGGCAGCTGCGCCAGCACTGTCGGATCGCCGCCGCCGGCGTGCTGCAGGTACTGCCCGAGCTGGCGTTGCCACTGCGCGATGAGCTGCCGCGCCCGTGCATCGCTCAGCGCGACGGGCGGCGGCACGACGGTGCCGGCCTGGGCACCGCCGGGCGCGCCGGCGGCGACCCGAGGCGCGCGCGTCGCGCAGCCGGGCAGCAGCAGCGTGGCCAGCGTCAGCGCGGCGGCGACGCCTCGGGTGAGGCGCTGCGGCACGGCGGGTGCGGCGCAATGCTTCACAGGCGCTCAGTGCAACGGCGGCGGCGCGGCGGCGGCATCGGCGCCGCCGGCCTTGGTCTGGGCCTGCCTGGCGCGTGGGGCCGACTTGCCCGCCGCCGCCGGCGACGCGCGCAACGCGGCCAGCAGATCGTCGTGGCCGGCGTACTGCGCCCACTGCAGCGCGTCGGTGCCGGCGTTGCTGGCCAGCGTGGCGTCGGCGCCGTGGCGCAGCAGCACCGCGGCCACGCTCAGGTCGCCGCGGCGTGCGGCTTCTTGCAGCGCGGTGCGGCCGAAGCGGTCGCGCGCGTTCGGGTCGGCACCGGCCTGCAGCAGTTGCTCGGCCAGCGCGGCATGCCCGCCCGAGGCGGCCAGCAGCAGCGGCGTTACGCCGTGGGCCGCGGGCCGGCCGGCGTCGGCACCGCGCGCGATCAGCAGGCTGGCGGCTTGCAGCTGGCCTTGGCGCAGCGCCGCCAGCAGCGGCGTGTCGCCGTCGATGTCGGCTTGATCCAGCGCGGCGTCAGCGGCGGTCAGGCGCTCGACCTCCTCGTTGCGTCCTGCCGCGGCCGCGCGCCACAGCGCGCTGCGTTGCAGCTTGGGCCCTTGTGCGGCAGGCAGCGCGCCGCCCCACCGCAGCGCCGCATCGGCGCGCGCGGCGGCGCTGTTGCCGCCAGCGTTGCGGCAGATATCGGCCACACCGACCGGGTGGTCGGCCGGCAGCTGGTGGCCGTAGGGCTGGCCGTCCAGGGTGGCCAGTTCGCGCTGCCGCGCAGCGAACCATGCGCTGCCCAGCGGGCGGCCACGGCCGTCGCGGTACCAGTCGGCGACGTCGCCGCAGCGGGTGGCGATGATCTCGCGCACACGCCGGCCGACGTAGCCGAGGTAGCTGTTCGGGTTGAGCACCTCGTTCCAGTGCGGCGTGACGAAGCGGCTGAACACCGTGGCGTCGTCACGCACGGTGACGCGCCAGTGAGCGCCGTCACGCTGCAACATCGGCGGCAGCATCGCGCCGCCCAGCTGCACCGGCTCGGTCAGGTTGCGATAGAAGCTCAGCCCCGCGAAGTTGGCCGCCAGGTCGGCGTTGGAGCGGATGCCGGTGCTGAGCAAGCCGAGCACGCCGTCCTCCGACAGCAGCGGGTTCTTGTTGGTGGCCTGCACCGCGTGCTGCGTCGCCTGCGCCGCGCTCAGGCCGCGGCCCAGCGCTTCGAGGTAGTGCCCGTGGTAGATGCGCCCGACGTTGATGAAATGAATGACCTTGTCGGTGCCGAAGAGCACGCCTGCGGCGCTGATGGTGCCGGCGCGGAACAGCGTGCGCACCGGTTTGCTCAGGTCGAGCAGCAGCAGCGGGTCGTCGTAGATCGACTCCACCGGCCGGTACATCGTCAGCAGCCCCGGGTACTGCGCGCGCGTGTCGGCGCTGAGCAGCCCCAGGTCCAGCAGCTCGTTGGTCGGGAACGCGGCGAACAGCCATGCCCACACCTGCTGTGCCACGTGGTCGGCCGACTGCAGCGTTTGCAGCTGCTCGGGCCGCTCGCCCGCGGCCAACGCGGCATCGATCGCGGCATTGGTCGCACTGACGGCGTTGCCGATCGCGCTCAGGAACTGTTGCGACAGGCGTGGCCCCAGGTCGGCGAAGTCGCGGCCGGCGGGCAGCGTGTACTGCTCCGACTCGTGCGCCAGGGCGGCCGGTGCCGCGACGCCCAGCGCCGCGACGGCCAGCGTGATCAGCAGTGCGGGCAGCACCGCGCGGCGGCGCCGCTGCGGTTCGGTGGGGGTGCGCAGCCGCAGCGTCATGACAGCTCGACTCACCATGTCCTGCCGGGGGGCGTGGGGTTCGGATGCTCTTGTGCAAGGGCGTCGCCGCATTCTAGGAAACACGGTTGGGGTGGCCGCTCTGCGCGTCGGGCGCGTGCATGGCTGGCCTGGGTCGCCCGCGCCTGCCGCCCGGCCCGCGCACACGCAGCGGCGTGACGGGGTCAGGCCACGACGAAGGACGCGGCGCCGGTGGCGATCAGCGTGCCCTGGTCGTTGCACATGCGCATCTGCGTCGAGCCGATGCGCCCGCCCAGCCGCGTGACCTCGGCCTGGCCGATGAAGTGGCTGCCGACGCCCTGGCGCAGGAAGTCCACCCGCAGGTCGATCGTGCCCATGCGGCCGAAGCGGTGCATCACCTGGTTGGCGCTCTCATCGCAGTGCTTTTCGCCCAGCGCCACCATCAACGCCATGCCGCCCAGTGCGTCGAGCGACGCGCTGATCACGCCGCCATGCAGCCGCCCGTACAGGTAGTGGCCGACCAGTTCGGGGCGCATGTCCAGCCGCACCCGAACGTCGGCGGGGTCCATCGACAGCACCTTCAGGCCCAGCAGCTTGTTGAAGCTGATGCGGTGCTCCCACAGCTCGGTCATTGCCTGGCCGAACTCGAGCTGCTCGGCGGCGCTGCGCCGCGGCTTGGGGTGGCTGGTGGTCATGGCGGCGGATGTTAAGCCGCGCTCGGTAGCATCGCGGCTGCTTTGCCCGAATCTCGACCCATGCCCTCACGCCACCGTCCGCCCGGTGCCCCGCGCCTGGACCGCCTGGACGCGTTGCGCGGCCTGGCGATGGCGTGGATGGCGCTGTTTCACTTCGCCTTCGACCTGAACCACTTCGGCTGGCTGCGGCCGCGGCACAACTTCTACACCGACCCGCTGTGGACGCTGCAGCGCAGTGGCATCGTCAGCTTGTTCCTGTTCGTTGCCGGGCTGTCGCTGGCGCTGGCGCTGCACCAGGGCCAGGGCTGGCCGCGCTTTTGGCGCCGCTGGGCGCAGATCGCCGGCTGCGCGGTGCTGGTCAGCCTGGGCTCGGTGTGGATGTTTCCCAAGAGCTGGATCAGCTTCGGCGTGCTGCACGGCATCGCCGTGATGCTGGTGCTGGGACGGCTGGCCGCGCCGCTGCGCACCTGGCTTTGGCCGCTGGGCGCGCTGTGCATCGCGTTGCCGGTTTTCGTGCAGCACCCGGGGTTCGACTCGCGCTGGACCAACTGGGTCGGCCTGGTCACGCGCAAGCCGGTGACCGAGGACTTCGTGCCGCTGCTGCCGTGGCTGGGCGTGCTGCTGCTCGGCCTGGCGGCGGGGCAATGGCTGCTGCGCGCGCGGCCGGCCTGGCTGAGTGGTGCACTGGCCGCGCCGGCGCGGCCGCTGGCGCTGCTCGGCCGCTGGCCGCTGAGCTTTTACATGCTGCACCAGCCGGTGCTGATCGGCGCGCTGCTGGCGTGGCAGGCGCTGCACGCTTGAGCCCTGCGCCGCCGCCGCGCCGGGTTCACTGCAGCACCGGCAGCGCCTGCACCCGCGCGTCGATGTCGGCCAGCACGCGGTTGTAGGCGGCGCTGCCGACGCTGCCGTAGCGCGCGGCGAACTGTTTCTGGCTGAGCTGCGCCGCAAGGCCGGTGATCGGCGGCATCAGCCCGCCATCGTCCACGCCGGCGGCGATGCGCGCTTGCAGCCGCGCCGCGTCGTGCACCGCCAACTCGCCCAGCCGGGTGCCGGCGCGGTCGGCGGCCAGATCGTCGAAGCTGAAGCCGCTGCCGCCGTCGCGTGCGTCGGCCAGCTCCTTCCACAGCCCGACCGCGTCGGCCAGCGGCGTGCCGGCCTCGGCGGCGACCACGGCCGACACCAGGAAGTGCAGCGCCAGGTCCTGGCGCTGGCGCAGCGTGACGATCATCGGCTGCACGCGCGGCCAGTCGTACGCGGCCGGCAGCATCTGGCCCAGCGGCCGCTGGTTGGCGAAGAAGGCCAGCACCCGCAGCGCGGCGCGGTTCTCCGCCGCGGCGTCGCCGCCGGCGCTGCGTTCGGCGGCCAGGCTGAACAGCGGCGGCATCAACTGCGCCAGCGACACCGATTGCGCGTCCAGGCGCTGCGTCAGCGCGGCAAGATGGTCGTGGTACGCGCGCAGCCGCTGCTGCTCTTCGGGGGCGACCAGCGCGGCGCGCAGCCGCGCCGCGGTGTCGGGCTCGATGCGGTAGCCAAGCAGCATGTGATCCTGCGCCAGGCTCACGCGTTCGATCGGCCGCAGTGCCAACAGCGCGTCGGCTTGCACGCCGCGGCGCTGGGCCAGCGCGCGCAGCGCTGGCAGCGCCAGCGCGGCCGGCAATGGCAGGCGGCCGATCTGCAGGTGCTCGATCGTCGGCAGCGCGTCGGTCTGGCGCAGCCCCAGCTGCAGGTTGAGCCAGCGCCCGTACGGCGCCGGCACGCTCGCCTGCAGTTGCAGCCGGCCGGGCCGCAACTGCAGCTGCGTGCGCGCACCCAGCCAGCGCCGTGCGGCGTGCAGCACCAGCAGGTCGGCGTCGCGCTCGCTGAGCGCCAACACGCGCAGCTGGCCGTAGGGCAGGCGGCGCGGATCGTGCTGGCGCAGCAGCGCCACCGCGCGGTCGATGTCGGCGGTGGAGACCTCGTCGCGCTGTGGCACGCTGGGCGAGCGCTGCAGCGCGAGCGCGAGCGCCAGCCCCGCGGCGGCGAGCAAGGCCACCGCGGCGGCCGACAGCCAGAGCAAGGCTTTGCGCATGGGCCGAGTCTGCCAGCAGTGGATGGCCGCGCCAGTGACACGGTGCAACCGCGGTGCGGGCCTGGCTGTCGACTGTGCGGCACCGGGCAGCATGATGATGCGGCCCTTGACCGATCCCGCGACCAGCGCTTGCTGCGCTGGCGCGTGGACTGCGAGCGCGCGCGGCTTGTTGAGCGGCCTGCAGGGGTTCGTCACCGACCAAGCTCCTGTGTGAGCTGCCCCGTGCTCGGAGGCTGGCCGCGCCCGGACCGCCGCACGCGGTGGCTGCAGCGCTGGTGGCCATCCGGGGTCTTGCCGGGCACGCGTTCTGGCCCGACCGCCTCCGCCGCATGGCAAGACGGGCGACCAAGGCGGCCGCGTGCGGGAAGGTGGCCGTGGCGCTGATCTGGGAGTCTGTGAAGCGTTCGGCCACGCCCGCTCGAGCACCCCAAGCGGCGCCGCTCGCCGTTGCCAATGCTCGCGGTGCCCGAGCTGCGGCGGCGCTTTGCGGCCGAACCGGCACCGTTCGGGGCACCCGCTCGGACGCGCCGGGCGACTTCACCGACTCTGAGCCGGCCCAGGCTGGTTGGCGGATACGGGCTCGAACGCCGCTGCTGACGCTGCTTGGCCCTACATCGACAACGACCCTTCGCGGAACTCGGTCTTGTCGAGCCACACGTTGACCAGCACCGCCTTGCCCTGACGCGCCAGCGCGCGTGCCTGCGCCAGCGCCGGGCGCAGTTCGTGCGCGTGTTGCACCAGCAACCCCTCGGCGCCGAAGCCGGCTGCCACGCGGTGGTAGTCGGTTCGCGCCAGCACGGTGGCGACGTCGTCGTGCAGCATCTTGACCTGCTCGCGCGCGATCTGCGTCCAGCCGGCGTCGTTGCCGACGATGGCGATGACCGGAATACGCTGGCGCACGAACGAGTCGAACTCGACCAGACCCCAGCCGCAGGCGCCGTCGCCCCAGACGATCCAGACCTCGCTGCCCGGGCGCGCGCTGGTCGCGCCCAGCGCGAAGCCGGCGCCGACGCCCAGCGTGCCGAAAGCACCCGGGTCGAGCCAGCTCAACGGCGTGCGCGGGTGCAGCACGTAGCTGGCGGTGGCGACGAAGTCGCCGCCGTCGGCGACGAAGACGGCGTCGTCGCCGGCCTCGGCCTCCAGCGCACGGAACAGCGCCAGCGGGTTGACGTGCTCGCCGGCCACCGCCGCCTGCGCATCGATCTCGGCCTCGCGCTCGGCGTCGCGCTGGCGCAGCGTGTCGCACCAGCCGGCCCAGGCCGCGCCGGGGGCGTCCAGCTTGTCGGCCAGTGCGCGGATGAAGCCACCGGCGTCGCCGATCGCGGCCACCTCGGGGCTGCGGTTCAAGCGCGCGTCGCGGCTGCTGCGGTTGGCCGCGATCAGCGTCGCGCTGCGGCGCACGTGCTTGCCGTAGTCGAGCCGGAAGTCGCAGGGCACGCCGGCCAGCAGCACGCAGTCGGCCTCGCGCAGCGCGTTGCGCCGCTGGTGGCGCATCTGCAGCGCATGGTCGCGGCCGAGCAGGCCGCGCGCCATGCCCGACAGGTACACCGGGATGCCCAGGCGCTGCACCGCCGCGGCCAGCGCCGGCGCCTCGGCCGACCGCACCACCGCCTGGCTGCCGATCACCAGCAACGGCCGCTCGCTCTTGCGCAGTGCGGCCAGCGTCGCGCGGTGCGCGTGCTCGCCGGCTTGCGGCGTGTCGGGCCGCCGCGGCCGCGGCAGCGCGGTCTGGTGGCTGCCTTCGAACATCTGCTGCGTGTGGCGGTTCAGATACCAGCGCAGCGCCTGCTCGGGCATCGTCGTGCCCTTGCCGGCGGCGTCGGCGTACCACTGCCGCACCAGCGCTTCGTCGTAGAGCAGGTCCACCGGGCATTCGATGAACACCGGGCCGGGCACGCCACTTTGCGCTAGCGCGAAGGCCTCGGCCACCGCCGGCCCCAGGTCGGCGACGCGGCGCATCTTCATGAAGCGCGTGACGTGCGGCTCGACCAGCGGGCGCTGGTCGATGTCCTGCAGCGCACCGCGGCCCTGCAGCGCGGTGGGCGCGGCGCCGCCGATCAGCAGCACGGGCGACTGCGCCAGCTGCGCGTTCTTCAGCGCGGTGATGGTGTTGCTGATGCCGGGGCCGGCGGTGACCGCGGCCACGCCGGGGCGGCCGCTCAGGCGCGCGCTGGCGTCGGCGGCGAACACCGCGGTGGCTTCGTCGCGCACATCGAGCACGCGCATGCCGCGCGCCTTGGCCGCCGCCAGGATCGGCGAGATGTGGCCGCCGCACAGCGTGAACAGCTCGCGTACGCCCTGAGCCAGCAGCGCTTCGGCGATGCGCTCGCCACCGTTGTGCGAGGTTGCGCTCATCGAGTCCTCCTTGGGGTGGCGCCCTGCGCGCCGAGCGATTCGGCTCGGCCAGGCGCGTTCGTTGACGTTCCTTCGGGCTGCGCCGTGCGGTGCTCGGCCTTGGGGCGGTCTGGTGCGCTCATGCCCAGACCACCGCGGCGTTGCTGGCGTACCAGCGCTCGACCTGCGGCGCGGCATCGGCCTCGATGCGGCTGCGTTTGATCTTCATCGTCGGCGTCAGGCTGCCGTTTTCGATGGTCCACGGTTGGCGGGCGATGACGATCATGCGCAGTTGCTCGTAGGTGGCCAGCTTGGCGTTGACCTGCGCGAGCAGCGTGCCCAGTTCCCGCTCGACCTTGGTGCGCACGGCGGGCTCGCCGCTGCGCGGCCGCAACTCCTCGGCCAGCACCACCAGCGCATAGGCGGCCGGCTGGCCGACGCCCGAGACCATCGCCTGCTCGAGCATCGGGTTGGCCAGCAGCAGGCTCTCGATCGGCGCCGGCGCCACGTACTTGCCCTTGGCCGTCTTGAACAGCTCCTTGGTGCGTCCGGTGATGCGCAGCAGGCCGTCGGCGCGCAGCTCGCCGCGATCGCCGGTGCGAAAGAACCCGTCCTCGGTGAACGACTCGGCCGTCAGCTCGGGCTGCTTCCAGTAGCCGCTGAACTGTCCCGGCGATTTGATCTGGATCTCGCCGTCGGCGCTGATGCGTGCCGCCACGCCGGGCAACGCGACGCCGACGTAGCCGGGCTGGCTGTGCTGCTCGTTGGCACTGAACGAGTACGAGTTGTCCTCGGTCATGCCGTAGCCCTCGAACAGCTTCAGCCCGAGCTTGCGGTACCAGCGGATCAGCTCGGGCGGCAGCGGCGCCGAGCCGCTGCCGGCCTGCACCACCGCATCCAGTCCCAGGCCCCCCAGCACCTTCTTCGCGACGATGCGCCTGAGGATCGGGATGCGCAGCAGCCGGTCCAGCTTGGACGGCGGCATTTTGGCGAACACGCCTTGCTGGAACTTCAGCCACAGCCGCGGCACGCTGATGAACATCGTCGGGCGCGCGCGCCGCAGATCCTGCAAGAAGGTGTCGAGCGATTCGGCGAAGAACAACTGCGTGCGCCCGTCGACCAGCGATGCGGCTTCGACCCAGGACCGCTCGAAGCTGTGCGCCAGCGGCAGGTACGACAGCATGCGCTTGTCGCTGTGCTCGCCCAGGCGGCGGTGCAGTTCGCCGACGATGCCCTCGGCCGCGCGCGTGATGGCACCGAAGCCGACCATCGCGCCCTTGGGCCGGCCGGTCGAGCCCGAGGTGTAGATCAGCATCGCCAGCTCGTCGGCGGCGCGCTGCGGCCGCCCGGCCAGCGGCGCGGTGCGCGCGACGACGGCGTCCCAGGTGTCGAAGGTGGTGGCCGGCGCCAGCGGCAGCGCGATGCACGGCAGCCTCGTGGGCACGCCCGGCTGCTGCTGCGCCCAGCTGTCGAGCTTGCCAACGAACAGCAGGCTGGCTTCGCTGTGGTCGAGCACGTAGCCCACGATCTCGGCGGTCTCGGTGGGAAAGATCGCCACCGTGGTGTGGCCGGCCATCCAGATCGCCAGCTCGGCGATGATGAAGTGCGCGCAGTTCTTCGACAGGATCGCGATGCGCGCGCCGCGCGGGAAGCCCAGGCTTTGCAGGTGCGCGGCCATGCGCCGCGACTGGTCCAGCACCTGCGCCCAGCTGTAGTCGGCGACGCGGCCGCCGCCGACCGGCTGGGTCAGGTAGATGCGTTCGGGCTGCCGCGCCTCGTGGTCGAAGGCGTGGTCGAGGATGGTGCGCGTGGTGTTCATCGGCGCGAGGCTATCGCGCCGGGCTGCCGCACGGCTAGCGGGGCTTTCCCAGCGCGTGCCGTTGCAGCGCGCGGGCGGCTTCGCCCACCAGCGCCGGGCCCTGGTAGATCAGCCCGGTGTAGATCTGCACCAGGTCGGCGCCGGCGTCGAGCTTGGCGCAGGCATCGGCTGCGCTCATCACGCCGCCGACGCCGATGATCGGGTAGCCGGCGCCCAGCGCCGCGCGCAGCCGGGCGATCACGCGGTTGCTGGGCTGCAGCAGCGGTGCACCCGACAGGCCGCCGGCCTCATCGGCATGACGCTCGCCGTGCACCGCGCCGCGCGCCAGCGTGGTGTTGGTGGCGATGACGCCGTCGATGTGCTGGCGCCGCAGCGTGGCGGCAACCACTTCGAGCTGCGCGTCGTCCAGGTCGGGCGCGATCTTCACGAACATCGGCACCTGGCGCTGGTGTTGCTGCTGCAGTTGCGCGCGCCGCTCTTGCAGCGCGCCCAGCAGTGCGTCGAGCGCGGCGTCGCCTTGCAGATCGCGCAGGTTCTGGGTGTTGGGGCTGGAGATGTTGACGGTGACGTAGTCGGCGTGCGGGTACACGCCTTCCAGGCCGAGCAGGTAGTCGTCGGCGGCGCGTTCGATCGGCGTCGCGGCGTTCTTGCCGATGTTCAGCCCGAGCACGCCGCCGGCGGCGCGAAAGCGGTGCGCGCGCTGGACGTTGGCGATGAAGGCGCTCAGGCCGTCGTTGTTGAAGCCCAGCCGGTTGATCAGCGCTTGCTTGGCCGGCAGCCTGAAGATGCGCGGCTTCGGGTTGCCGGGCTGGGCCTTGGGCGTGACCGTGCCGACCTCGATGAAGCCGAAGCCCATCGCGCCCAGGGCGTCGATGCAGCGCCCGTTCTTGTCCAGCCCCGCCGCCAGGCCGACCCGGTTCGGAAAACGCAGCCCGGCCAATTGCAGCGGATCGGCGACGCGCTGCGTGTGCCACAGGCCGCGTGCCGGCGTGTGCTGCAGCCGCGCCAGCGCGTCCAGCGTCAGGTCGTGCGCGCGCTCGGCGTCCAGGCCGAACAGCAACCGGCGGGCAAGGGCGTAGGGCAGCAACGGCATGGTGCGGCGCATTCTCGCAAAGCGCCGCAGCCGATAATCGGCCCGATGACGCAAGATGAACTCAAGGCGCTGGTGGCGCGCGCAGCGCTGGCCTATGTCGAGCCGGGCACGGTGGTCGGCGTGGGCACCGGATCGACGGTGAATCACTTCATCGAGGCGCTGGGCACGCTCGCGCCGGGCATCGCCGGTGCGGTGTCCAGCAGCGAAGACAGCAGCCGCCGCCTGCGCGCGCTGGGCATCGAGGTGCTGGATGGCAACCGCGTCGAGCGCATCGCGGTGTACGTCGACGGTGCTGACGAGATCGACCCCGGCGGTCACATGATCAAGGGCGGCGGCGGCGCGCTGACGCGCGAGAAGATCGTCGCCGACCTGGCCGAACGCTTCGTGTGCATCGCCGACGAGTCCAAGCGCGTGGCGCGGCTGGGCGCTTTCGGCCTGCCGCTGGAGGTGATCCCGATGGCCGCGGCGCAGGTGTCGCGCCGGCTCGCCGAGCTGGGCGCGGTGGTCAAGCCGCGCGCCGGCTTCGTCACCGACAACGGCGGCCACATCCTGGTCGCGCACGGCCTGACGATCGGCGATCCGGCTGCGCTCGAGTGCCGCATCAACCAGTGGCCGGGGGTGGTGACGGTCGGGCTGTTCGCGCAGCGCACGGCCAACCTGTGCCTGCTCGGCTCGCCGCAGGGCGTGCAGACCCTGGTTTTCGATTGAATGCGGGTAACCTTGCGCCTGTAAGCTCCTTCAAGCCCATCACCGAAAAGGACGGCCTGTGGCCAAACCCAACTACTCGTTCGAGAAGCGCCAGCGCGAGCTGGCCAAGAAGAAGAAGAAGGAAGACAAGCTCAAGGAGAAGGCCGAGCGCAAGAGCGCCGCCGGCGCCGGCGCCGAGGCCGCCGCGGCGGCCGATGACGATGACGCCGTGGCGACCGGCGAGGACGGATCGGGCCCCGAGGCCAGCGGTTCAGCGGGCTGAGCGCTTGTTCCGCCAATCGCGCCAAACGAAGCGCGCCGGGTCCAGCGCATCCACCAGTGCCGCTTCCAGCGGCAGCGGCGCGCCGGCGATCTGCGCGGCCAGCAACTGCGCGGCCAGACCCGACCAGGCGATGCCGCGCGAGCCCATGCCGCTGATCACGTAAAGGCCCGGCTGGCGCGGCAGATCGGCCAGCCGCTCGAAGCCCGCGCGGTCGATGGCGGTTTCGTCGGGCACCGCGCCCACCAGCGGCAGCCGGTCCTGGGCGACGCAACGCCAGCCGACGCGCCCTTGCAGCTGGCACGGCGCCGGCAACCGCTGCGGACTGAGCCGGGCCAGTCGCTCGAGGTTGTAGAGGTGGTCGGCCTCGCGCAGCCGTGGGTCGCCGTCGTCGGCCTGGCTGGTGGCACCGAAGATCGCGATGCCATCCACCGCCGGCAGCAAGTAGCCGTCGCCGGCCAGCGGCAGCCGTGGCAGCCGCAGCAGCGGCGCCGCGCATTGGCTGATCTGTCCGCGCACCGATCGCACCGGCCAATGGCGGGCGCCCAGCAGGCGCAGCGCATCACCGGCGTTGGCCAGCACCACGGTTTCGGCCGCGGCGATCAGCCCACCCGCGGCGTCGCGCAGTTGCCAGCCGCCGTTGCCGCGGCGCAGCGACGCAACCTGCAGCCCACCGCGGAACTCGGTGGCGGCGCCGGCACGGTGCAGGCTCGCGCGTGCGAGCGCCGCCGGGCGCACCCAGCCGCCGCCGGGGTACAGCCACGCCGGGTGCGTGAGCACCAGGCCAGCGTGCGTGCCGGCTTGCGCGGCGTCGAGCACCTGCACGTAGTCGGCCGGCAACTGCAGCGAGTGCAGCCGGTGCTGCATCTGCGCGGCCGACAGACCGCTGGTTTCCAGCCGCAGCAGCCCTTGCACGCTGCCTTGCGCCAGGCCCTCATGCAGCGCTTGCTGCACCGAGCGCTGCGCCTGCAGCGCGGCGGCGCGGTTGAAGCGCGCATGCACGCCGTCCTGCGGGTTGACGATGCCGTGAAACAGGCCGGCCGGATTGCCCGATCCCTGGGTGGCGGGTGCGGCGGCGGCGTCGATCAGCGTGCTGCGCCAGCCGTGCTCGGCCAGGGCAGCAGCCAGCGCACAGCCGGCCAGCCCGGCGCCGACCACCAGCGCATGGCGGTCACCAGCCTGCGGGTTGCCAAGCTGCCGCCCGCGCGGCGTGAAGCGCGGGCGGTACGCCGCCTGCAACGGTGGGCCTGCGTCGGTCAGCTCGAAGCCGGCGCTGACCAGTGCGGGTGCCAATGCCGGCGGCGCCGTCGTCGCCGTCAGGCGCGCGCCGCTGGCGGCCAGCCGCGCCAGGCCTTTGCCCAGCCGCCGCGGGGCCTGCAACGGATCGGCCGCCTGCGGCAGTTCGTCGACCAGGATGCGTTGCACCCGTGCCCGCAGCTGCGGCAGCAGCACCAGCACATCGCCCGGTGCCAGCAGCAGCCGCACCCGGCCGCCGTCGAACGCCAGCCGGTGCAGGTTGCGGCTGCGCGGCGGCCACTGCGCGGCCAGCGCGTCGGCCAAGGGTTGCAGCGTGCTGCCGTGGTGCGCACGCTGCAGCGCGTGCGCGTCGGGCAGCGTCGAGGCAATGGCGATGAAGTCCAGCCGGGCCGCTAGCGCGGCAGAGGCCGGCGCACTGCGCCAGTTGCGCCAGGCCTGCAAGAAGGCATCGCCCAGGCCGAAACCGAGTTGCAGCGTGACGCTGCTGCTGCTCATGCCGTGCGCGGCGCCAGCCGGCCCTCGGGCCTGCGCGCCGCAGCTGTGGCCTCAGACGCGCTTGCGGTACTCGTGGGTGCGCGTGTCGATCTCGATCTTGTCGCCGGTCTCGACGAACAGCGGTACCGCGATCTCCAGCCCGGTGGCCAGCTTGGCCGGCTTGAGCACCTTGCCCGAGGTGTCGCCCTTGACCGCCGGCTCGGTGTAGGTGATCTCGCGCACCAGCGTGGTCGGCAGCTCGACCGAGATCGCCTTGCCGTCGTAGAACACCACCTCGACCGGCATCTGGTCCTCGAGGTACTGGATCGCGTCGCCCATGTTCTCGGCCTCGACCTCGAACTGGTTGTACTCGGCGTCCATGAACGCGTACATCGGGTCAGCGAAGTACGAGTAGGTGCACTCCTTCTTGTCGAGCACGATCTGGTCCATCTTGTCGTCGGCCTTGAAGACGACTTCGGTGCCCGACGCATTGAGCAGATTCTTCAGCTTCATGCGCACGGTGGCCGAGTTGCGCCCGCCGCGGCTGTACTCGGTCTTGAGCACGACCATCGGGTCCTTGCCCTGCATGATCACGTTGCCGGCGCGGATTTCCTGTGCGAGTTTCATGGTGAGGTTTTCCGGGTTGCGTGGTGGCCGCCGCAGCAGGCCACCTGTCGCGCGCGCCGCGCGCGCAAAGCCGGCAATTCTACCGTTTGGCGGCGGCGAAGCCGAGCAGCGCCGACGTCAGGTCAGGCTGCGCCAGCAGTTGTGTACGCCAGCGCAGCACCAGCTCGCGCCACGGCGCGGCGGCGGGCAGATGCACCTGCGCCGCATCGCCCAGGCCGTTCCAGGCCCGCCACAGCCGGCGCAGCGCCGTGGCCGCCGCCAGGCCGGCGCCGTCGAGCATGCGGTCGAGGAAGGCGTCGAGCTTGGCGGCGTGGGCTGCGTCGTGCTGCGGGTAGATCTGCCAGACGAACGGCACGCCGGCCCACTGCGCGCGCACGAACGAATCCTCGCCGCGCACGAAGTTCAACTCGCACGACCACAGCAGGCGGTCGTAGTCGGGTTGGCTCAGCCACGGCAGCGCGACGCAGCGCAGCCGGGGCGAGGCCGGGCGCGGCGGCGTCACGCCTTGCGGGTGCAGCAGCAGGGTCGGCGCCGCGTCCAGCCACTGCGCCAGCGCCGGCAGCGGTGCGCCGGGATAGCAAAACAGGCTGACCACGCGCTCGTGCGGCGCCGGATCGAGGCCGCGCGCGCGCAGCCAGGCGGGGGCGTCGAAGCGGTGTCGCTCGCGCATCAGGCCGGTTTCGCGCAGCAGCCCGCCGCTGCCTGCATCGAAGCCGGGGTAGAAGAACCACTTGCGCAGGCCGCGCCCCGGCCCGGCCAGTTGCGGCGAACAAAGGCCGTGGCTGCGGCGCACGTAGGGCTCGGCGCTGAGGTACTCAAGGTTGATCCACACCGGCGGCGTCTCGCGCCGCGCCATGCCGCTGACGAAGGCCGGCGGCGGGTCGCAGCCGAAGGCCTCGACGACCACGTCGGCCAGCTCGGCAGCGCCACCGCCGGCCTCGGCCGCCGCGGCCTCGTGCCAGGCGGCCACCGTCACGTTGGCTGCGCCATGCGGTGCCATCCAGGCCAGTGCCGAGGCGTCGTCGACCCACAACCGCACCTGCTCGCCGCGCGCGCCCAGATCGGCGGCCAGGCGCCAGCACACGCCGATATCGCCGAAGTTGTCGATCACGCGGCAGAACAGGGCCCAGCGCATCGTGGGCATTATCGAAGGCCGCAAAATCGGCCGTGATGAGCTCGACCGAGGACACCGCCGATGCCGTGCGCGAGCGGCTGCTCGCCGAGGTGGCCGCGCTGCCGGGGCTGCCCGGCGTGTACCGCTACTTCGACGCGCGCGGCGAGGTGCTGTACGTGGGCAAGGCGCGCAACCTGAAAAAGCGCGTCTCGAGCTACTTCCACAAGGACCACGGTGGCACGCGCGTCGGCCAGATGGTCGCGCGCATCGCGCGGCTCGAGACCACCGTGGTGCGCACCGAGGCCGAGGCGCTGCTGCTCGAGAACAACCTGATCAAGACGTTGAACCCGAAGTTCAACATCCTGTTCCGCGACGACAAGAGCTATCCGTACCTGAAGATCACCGGCAGCGCCGACGGCGTGGCCGCGACCCAGGCCGCACGCTTCCCGCGCGTGGCCTATTACCGCGGCAGCGTCGACCGCAAGCACCGCTACTACGGCCCGTACCCCGGCGCCTGGGCGGTGAAGGAGACGATCCAGCTGATCCAGAAGGTGTTTCGGCTGCGCACCTGCGAGGACACGGTCTTCGCCAACCGCTCGCGGCCGTGCCTGCTGTACCAGATCCAGCGCTGCTCGGCGCCTTGCGTCGGGTTGGTCGCGCAGGCTGACTATGCGCGCGACGTGCGCAACGCCGAGCGCTTCTTGCTCGGCGAATCACAGCAGGTGATCGACGAGTTGCGCGAGCAGATGATGGCCAGCGCCGACGCGCTGGACTACGAGAAGGCGGCCGAGCTGCGCGACCGCATCGGCGCGCTGTCGCGCGTGCTGCACCAGCAGGCGGTCGATGAAAGCAGCCATTCGGGCGGCGACCGCGACGCCGACATCCTGGCGGTGCGGGTGGCGGGCGGGCGCGCCTGCGTCAACCTGGCCATGGTGCGCGGCAGCCGCCACCTGGGGGATCGCGCCTACTTCCCGGCGCAGCTGGCCGATGCCGCCACCATCGCCACCGACGACGACGGCGAAGGCGCTGGCGGCGAGGGCGGCGAGGGCGGCGCGCGCGAACTCAGCCGCGAGCAGCAGGTGCTGCAAGCCTTCATCGCGCAGCATTACCTGGGGCAGCCGGTGCCGCCGCTGCTGGTGTTGAGCCACGCCGTCGATGCCGGCTTGATCGGTGCGCTGGCCCAGCAGTGCGGCCAGCGCATTCGCGCGGTGCACCAGCCGCGCGAGCAGCGCCGCATCTGGCTGGACATGGCGATCCAGGGTGCGGGCATCGCGCTGGCCCGGCTGCTGGCCGAAGAAGGCTCGCAGCGCGAGCGCACGCGCGCGCTGGCCGAGGCGCTGGATCTGGATCTGGCCGACCCCGAGCGCTTTCGCGTCGAGTGTTTCGACATCAGCCACACCGCCGGCGAGGCGACGCAGGCGTCGTGCGTGGTCTACGAGGACCACCGCATGCAAAGCGCCCAGTACCGGCGCTTCAACATCGAGGCCGTGACCGGCGGCGACGATTACGCGGCGATGCGCCAGGTGCTGACGCGCCGCTATGCCCGGCTGGCCGCGCTGCAGGCCGCGGCCGACGATGCCGCGCCGGGCGGCGAGCGCGGTTTGGCGCGCATGCCCGATCTGGTGCTGGTCGACGGCGGGCGCGGCCAGGTCGGCGTGGCGCGCGAAGTGTTCGAGGACCTGGGGCTGGACATCGGGCTGATCGTCGGCGTCGAAAAAGGCGAGGGCCGCAAGGTCGGCCTGGAGGAACTGGTGTTCGCCGACGGCCGCCCGAAGGTGGCACTGGGCCGCGATTCAGCCGCGCTGATGCTGGTGGCGCAGATCCGCGACGAGGCGCACCGCTTCGCCATCACCGGCATGCGCGCCCGCCGGGCGCGGGTGCGCACCGGCGCCAGCCGCTTGCAGGACATTCCGGGCGTCGGGCCGAAGAAGCGCGCCGCGTTGCTGCAACGCTTTGGCGGCGTGCGCGGCGTGGCCGATGCCGGCGTCGACGACCTGGCCGGCGTGGACGGCATCTCGCGCGATCTGGCCGAGGCGATCTACCGCGCGCTGCACTGAGCCGGCGCCGGACCGACCCGGGCCACCCGGGGCGCGGCACAATGGGGCGATGTTCTTCACCATCCCGACGCTGCTGACCTGGGCGCGCATCATCGCGATCCCGCTGATCGTCGGCGTGTTCTACCTGCCGCTGGACGTGGCCACGCGCAACGCCTTGGCGACCTGGCTGTTCATCGTGGTCGCGGCAACCGACTGGCTCGACGGCTGGCTGGCGCGCCGGCTGAACCAGACCTCGTCCTTCGGCGCGTTCCTCGACCCGGTGGCCGACAAGTTCTTGGTGTGCGCGGCGCTGCTGATTCTGCTGCAGCTCGACCGCGTGAACGCGCTCGTCGCCTTCATCATCATCGGGCGCGAGATCGCGATCTCGGCGCTGCGCGAGTGGATGGCGCAGATCGGCGCGTCGCGCAGCGTGGCGGTGAGCATGATCGGCAAGGCCAAGACGATGGCGCAGATGGTGGCCATTCCGTTCCTGCTGTTCGACAACGCGCTGTTCGGCGTGGTCGATACCCGCATCTGGGGCACCGGGCTGATCTACGCGGCGTGCGTGCTGACGATCTGGTCGATGGTGTACTACATGCGCAAGGCGATGCCCGAGATTCGCGCCAAGGCGCGATGACTCCCGGGCGGCACGCTGAGCTGCCGATGGGCGGGCCGCAGTCCGCCGCACTGGACGCTGCGATGCCCGCGGTGTTCGTGCTGCTGTGGAGCACCGGCTTCGTGGTGGCGCGCCTGGGCATGCCGCATGCGCCGCCGATGCGCTTCCTGGCCTGGCGCTTTGCGCTGTCGGTGCTGGCTTTCGTGCTGTGGGTGCTGCTGTCGCGTGCCGCCTGGCCGCAGGGTCGACGGCAATGGCTGCATCTGGCGGTGACCGGGACCTTCATGCACGCGGGCTACCTCGGCGGCGTGTGGGGCGCGATCAAGCTCGGCATTGGCGCCGGCACGTCGGCGCTGATCGTCGGCCTGCAGCCGGTGCTGACCGCGCTGTGGGTGTCGGCCGCCGGCACCGAGCAGCGCATCGCGGCGCGCCAATGGCTGGGCCTGGCGCTTGGCCTGGGCGGGCTGGTGCTGGTGGTGCGGGACAAGCTCGGTCAGGGCGAGATCACCGCTTCGAACCTGGCCCTGACCCTGCTTGCGCTGCTGGCGATCACCATCGGCACGCTGTACCAGAAGCGCTTCGTCAAAGCGTGCGACGTGCGCAGCGCCAATGCGGTGCAGCTGGCGGCGGCGTTCATCGTCGTGCTGCCCTTCGCGCTGTTCGAGGCCGAGGTCGTCAGCACCGCGCCGCAGCTGCTGGTGGCGATGGCGTGGTCGGTGCTGGTGCTGTCGCTGGGCGGCAGTTCGCTGCTGTACATGCTGGTGCAGCGCGGCGCGGCCACCCGGGTGGCCAGCCTGATGTACCTGGTGCCGCCATGTACCGCGGTGCTGGCCCGGGCGCTGTTCGACGAACCGCTGACGCCGCTGGTGCTGGCCGGCCTGGCGCTGACGGCGCTGGGCGTTGCACTGGTGGTGCGCTACGGCGCGGTGCGCGCGGCGCCGCCCGAGGAGATCAAGGCATGAGCAAGCATCGCATCGCGGTCATCGCCGGCGACGGCATCGGCAAGGAGGTCATGCCCGAGGGCCTGCGCGTGCTCGACGCGGCGGCGCGCCGCTTCGGCATCGGGCTGCAGCTCGACCACTTCGACTTCGCCAGCTGCGACCACCACGCCAGGCACGGCCAGATGATGCCGCCCGACTGGAAGGACCGTATCGGCGGCCACGAGGCCATCTTCTTCGGCGCGGTCGGCTGGCCGGCCACCGTGCCCGACCACGTGTCGCTGTGGGGTTCGCTGCTGAAGTTCCGGCGCGAATTCGACCAGTACGTCAATCTGCGTCCGGCGCGGCTGATGCCGGGCATCCGCTCGCCGCTGGTCGACTGCCAGGGCCGCGCGCTTGGCCCGGGCGACATCGACATGCTGATCGTGCGCGAGAACACCGAAGGCGAGTACTCGAGCATCGGCGGGCGCATGTACGAAGGCAGCGAGCGCGAGATCGTGATGCAGCAAACCGTGATGTCGCGCATCGGCGTGGACCGCGTGCTGAAGTTCGCGTTCGAGCAGGCACTGCGCCGGCCGCGGCGCAAGCTCACCTCGGCCACCAAGAGCAACGGCATCTCGATCACCATGCCCTACTGGGACGAGCGCGTCGAGGCCATGGCCAAGGCCTACCCGCAGGTCAGCGTCGATCGCTTCCACATCGACATCCTGGCCGCGCACTTCGTGCAGCGGCCGCAGGCCTTCGACGTGGTCGTGGCCAGCAACCTGTTCGGCGACATCCTGTCCGACCTGGGCCCGGCCTGCGCCGGCACCATCGGCATCGCGCCGTCGGCCAACCTCAACCCGACGCGGCAGTGGCCGTCGCTGTTCGAGCCGGTGCACGGCTCGGCGCCCGACATTGCCGGGCGCGGCATCGCCAACCCGATCGCGATGGTGTGGTCGGCCGCGCTGATGCTCGATTTTCTCGGCCACAGCGACGCGCACGACGCCATCGTCGGCGCGATCGAGGCGCTGCTGTCGGACCCGCAGGCGCCGCGCACCGCGGACATCGGCGGCAGTGCGGGAACGGCCGATGTCGGCAGCGCGTTGGCGCGGATCGTCGCGGCGGCGTGATCTGTGGCACGCCGGCTCGCACAGTGGTCACGAATAGAATCCCGCGCCGGCCTTGACACTGCCTGGGCGCAAGACTCTAATTCTGCGCAGGGCTTGCGCGTCGTTTCGACCCTGCACGAGCGACTGCCGCCGAACAAGAATCTTCGAACACCGAGCTTGAGGGGCCACCGAATGAACAAGGCGGATCTGATCGAACACATCGCGGCGCAGGCCGACATCTCCAAGGCCGCGGCGGCGCGGGCGTTGGATGCCATCGTCGGCGGCGTGAAGACCACGCTGCGCAAGAGCGGCAGTGTCACCATCGTCGGTTTCGGCACCTTCGCCGTCACCAAGCGCGCAGCGCGCACCGGCCGCAACCCGCGCACCGGCGCGGCGATCAAGATCAAGGCCGCCAAGGTGCCGAAGTTCAAGCCCGGAAAGGCGCTGCGCGACGCGTTGAAGTAAGCCGCGCGCGCGGCACCCGGCAGGGTGCTTAGCTCAGTTGGTAGAGCGGCGCCCTTACAAGGCGTAGGTCGGGGGTTCGAGCCCCTCAGCACCCACCATCGGCCCTGACCGGTGGCCGGCGTTTCGGCCGGCAGTAGAATTGGCGCCATCGCGATGGTGCTGCCGTAGCGCCGTCGTTGGCCCGCGCGAGCAACCAATACTGGCGTTGTCGATCGAAGGCGAACCGCAGCGTTCGCCTTCTTTCTTTGTTCGCGGCCAATGTCGGCGGCACCACGGCGGCCGATGAGCACCGAAGGTTCAGCATGTTCGATTTCGTCCGTACGCACACCCGGCTTTTCCAGGGCATTCTGGTGCTGCTGGTGTTTCCGTCCTTCGTGTTCTTCGGCGTGCAGGGCTATTCCAGCTTCACCGATGGCGGCAACAGCAAGGTCGCCGAAGTGGCTGGCCACAACATCACGCAGGCCGAGTGGGATGCCGCACACCAGCGCAACATCGAGCGCGTGCGCCAGCAGATGCCGACGGTGGACGTCAAGTTGCTCGACACTCCGGCGGTGCGCGCGCAAACGCTCGACGGCCTGATGCGCGAACGCGTGCTGCTGGCGGCGGCTGCCGACATGCATCTGGGCGTGAGCGACGATCGGCTGCAGCGCGTGTTTGCCACCGATCCGCAGTTCGCCGCGCTGCGCAACCCCGATGGCAGCGTCAATCGCGAGTTGCTTGCCGCCCAGGGCATGAGCTCGGACATGTTCGCGCAAAGCCTGCGCCAGGATCTGGCCATGCGCCAGGTGCTGCAAGGCATCGGCGCGACCGCGATCGCGCCGAAGGCGGTGGTCGATCTGGCGTTCGACCCGTTGCTGCAGCGCCGCCAGGTGCAGTACCAGCGCTTCGACGCGCAGGCCTTGCACGCGAAGGTCAACCCGAGCGAGGCCGAGATCGAGGCCTTCTACAAGGCCAACGAGGCGATGTTTCGTGCGCCCGAGCAGGCCCGTATCGAGTACGTGGTGCTCGACCTGCAGACGCTGCAAAAGGGCGTGAGCGTGTCCGACGAGGAACTGCAGCGCTTCTACGCCGAGAACGCCAGCCGCTACACGACCGCCGAAGAGCGCCGCGCCAGCCATATCCTGATCAAGGCCGACAAGGACATGTCGGCCGCCGAGCGCCAGAAAGCGCGCGCCAAGGCCGATGCGCTGCTCGAGCAGTTGCGCAAGTCGCCGTCGCAGTTCGCCGAACTGGCAAAGAAGAACAGCGACGACCCCGGCAGCGCCGAGCGTGGCGGCGATCTCGACTACTTCGGCCGCGGCGCGATGGTCAAGCCCTTCGAGGACGCGGTGTTCGCGATGAAGCAGGGCGAAATCAGCAACGTGGTCGAGTCGGAGTTCGGCTTTCACATCATCGAGCTCACCGGTGTGCGCGGTGGCCAGAAGCGGCCGTTCGAGCAGGTGCGCGCCGAGATCGAGGCCGAGGTGAAGAAGCAACTGGCGCAAAAGCGCTTCGCCGAAGCGGCCGAGCAGTTCACCAACACCGTGTACGAGCAATCCGACAGCCTGCAGCCGGTGATCGACAAGCTGAAGCTCGAAAAGCACAGCGCGTTGGTGCAGCGCACGCCGGCCGCCGGCGCGACCGGTGCGCTGGCCTCGGCCAAGCTGCTCGAGGCGGTGTTCGCCGACGATGCTTTGCGCAACAAGCGCAATACCGATGCGGTGGAAGTCGGCCCCAACCAGCTGGCGTCGGCGCGCGTGGTCGAATACCTGCCGGCGCGCACCTTGCCGCTGGCCGAGGTCAAGGATCGGGTACGCGACCGGTTGGCGGCCGAGCAGGCGGCGGCGTTGGCGCGCAAGGAAGGCCAGGCGCTGCTGGCGCAGCTTCGCCAGGATGCCGCGATGGTGCTGCCTCACAGCGCGGCCATCGGGCGCATGAGTTCGCAGGAGCAGCCCAGCCAGGTCATCGATGCGGTGCTGGCCGCCGATGCGAGCAAGCTGCCGGTGCCTCTCGGCGTCGACCTGGGCGAGCAGGGCTACTGGGTTGGCAAGGTGATGCAGGTGCTGCCACCCGATCCGGCGCTGGCCAGCGCGCGAACGCTTCAAGACCAGTACGCCCAAGCCGCCGCCGCGGCGCAGATGGACGCCTACCTGGCGGCGCTGAAGGCCCGTCACAACGCGGTGATCAAGCCGGCCGCTGCAGCCGCAGCCGGGTCGGCGCCTGAACGCTGAAGTCGCGTGGCTGGCGAAGACTATAATTCCGCGCTTCGGCGGTGGCTGTAGCTCAGTTGGTAGAGTCCAGGATTGTGATTCCTGTTGTCGTGGGTTCGAGTCCCATCAGCCACCCCAAAGAACTCTAGTTGTACGCACAAGGCCTTGATTTCCTTAGGAATCAAGGCCTTGTCGCTTTAGGCTAAACAGCCGGTTGCTACACGGTCTGTCACACAACCCCTTGTGGAGCAGACCTTGAGAGTAGTTTCCGAAAACGTTTATGCACGCGGCAAGCACGGCAATCTGTACGTGCGTCGCCGTATCCCCGCCGCCGTTCGCGCGGCGTACCCCTCCCATCAAGAGCACGTCGTGCGCAGCCTGGGCACGTCCGACCGTGGCGCAGCCAAGGAACTGGCGCGAGCGGAGAACACGCGCATCGACATCGAGTTCCGGCAGAAGCGCCAGGAACTGGAGTTGAGCCGGGCCTCCCTGGCTGCCAAGCGCATTTCCAAGCTGGACGATGAGCAACTGGAGGCGGTCGCCAAGTTCTGGGTGCGCCAGGTCCTGCAGAACGACGACAGCCGTCGCCAGGCCGGGCTCGACGATGCCGAGTTCGACGAGCTCGGAGAGCAGCTCACCACGCAGCGCGCCGAACTCGGGCGCATGCTCGCGCAGGGCAAGAGCCTGAACATCTTCCCGGCGCTCCATGGTTTCTTGTTTCTTTGCGGGCTCGACTTCAATCCCGACGAGGACGAGGCCAAGCGCGCCAGCTACGCCTTCCTGCGCACCGTCGTCGAAACGCTCGACCACCAACTCACCCGGCAGCGCGGTGACATCGTCGATACGGACAAGGTCGCGCCCACGGCGGTGCATCCGCTGCATGTCATCGCACCGGAGCGGGTGGCGGTGGACCCGGACCTGCCGACATGGGACAAGGTTTTCGCAACGTGGCGCGACTACGTTGACAACCGCCCGACGCCGACGACGCTCGCCTCGCAAACCGCGTGGCGCGACCTGCGGCGCTTTTCCGCAACCCAGGGCGTGCAGATGCCGGGCGACGTGACGCCCGAACTGATGACCGCCTTCGTAGAGGACATGCGGCCTCGCCTCGAAGTGCCGACGCTCAACGAGCGCCTGACCAAAATCCGGGGCATCTACAAGATTGCTGTCGGCAAACACGTATTGAGCGTAAACCCTGCGGCCGGCACGCTCGGCGTGAAGGAAAGCGGCGCCAAGAAGCGCAAGAAGCGCCGTCTGCCCTTCGACGCAACCGACCTGCAGACCCTCTTCGGCTCCGAGGTCTTCACGCATCGCCCCCGCGGCGATAGCGCTTGGCGCAGCGCGCAGGCTCGATGCCTTCGATGAGCATCTTCAGCTGCGTGCAGTCGATCTCGCGCGTGGCTGCGCGCGCCCAGTCGCCGATGAAGCGCCCGGCTTCCAGCCGCTTGGCCCAAACGCACCAGCCGCTACGATCGAAGTACAGCACCTTCATCTGCGAGCCGCGTCGGTTGACGAACACGTACAGGTCGCCGCCGGTCGGATCGCCCGCGAAGGCCGCTCGCGCGATCGCGTACAGCCCGTCGTAGGAACGCCGCATGTCCACCGCGCGGCCGTACAGGTACACGCGCACGCGCGCTTCGGGGAAGAACATCGCCTGCTACCCCCGATCAGCGCCGCGACAGCGTCAGCAACACGCCGCCGCCCAGATCCAGCTTCAGCTCGAGCGCGCCGGCGCCACCGCCCAGCAAGCTGCCCAGATCGACGAAGTCCGTGGTCGAGCGCGCGTGCACCGCCGCCACCGTGCCGTGCCTTGCCGCGCCGACTTCGGCATCCAGCCGCTCACGCCAGCGGTAGAAGCTCGTCGTGCTCAGCCCCTCGCTCGCGCAGAACGCCTGCACCGACTTCCCCGCCGCGTCGAAGCGGCGCATCGCCTCGCGCCAGCTCGACAGCTCCAGCCGCCTGCGCTTGACCTCGCTCATCGCATCGCCCTCGTGTCGTTGCACATGAGCGCATTGTTCGAGGCGGCTCGACTCGAAGGAAGAACGCCGCGCGCTTACCGCTAACGCTGCAGCGACAGCGCCGGCACGTCGACGGGCGGCAGCGCGCCGATGTCCCAGCTCAAGCGCACACGCGCCGCGCCGAAGCGCTGCTGCATCAGCTCGGCGTAGCTGCGCGCCAGCGCCAGCTCGTCGGCCAGCGGGTGCAGCGGCCGGCGCGCGGCGCCGGTGGCGGCGCGCAGCAGCTGCGACAGGCGCAGCAGCGCGGCGTCGGCGGCGTCGGGGTCGTCGTGCACCAGCGCGGCGATGGTGTTCAGCGTGTTGTGCAGGAAGTGCGGCTGCATCTGCTGCGTCAGCTGCTCGAGCCGCGCTTCGCTGGACAGCCGCTGCAGCTGCTCGGTGCGCAACTGCGCGGCGGCCAGCGCCTGGTGCGAGCGCAGCGCGTAGCTGGCGCCGGCGAAGAGCAGGTAGAAGACCGTGAACTTCAGGCTCTCGTAGGCCAGCACTTCGGCCCAGGGCTGGTGCGGGTAGTCCAGCCCGAAGGCCGCGCGCACCGCGTGGCGCACGCCGTACAGCAGCGCGACGAAGCCCAGCGCCACCAGCGGCGTCAGGCGCAGCACGCGCCAGAACCATGACGCCGGCCGGCCCAGCCAGGGGTCGTCGCGCGGGCTGCGGCGCCACAGCCAGGCGGCGAGGGCGGTCGCGACGAGCAGCGACGAGGCCTCGTAGAACAGCGGCCACGGCCACAGCGGTGCGCCGGCGTACCAGCGCTCCTGCAGCCCGACCAGCAGCATCAGCAGGCAGAACGCCGCCCACACCGCGGCCAGGCGCGGCGTGATCGGGGCGGGGAGCTTCGTCATCGCGCTGCGGTGCGGTGGCGCCGCTGGATGCCCGTCAGTCGTCCTCGAAGTGTGCCTCGACGCGGCCCTGGCGCAGCGCCTGCAGCAGCGCCTCGTGGTCGAGCGCGTTGTGCTTGTCGTAGGCCAGCGCGAACTCGCCCAGCGCCTCGGCGAGCGCCTGGCCGCCGCCGAGGTAGCCGCTGAGCAGCGCCGGGTCGCCCGAGCGTGCAGGTGCGCGCGCCAGCGCCCAGCCGGTGAGGCGCGCGCAGTCGCGCATCTGGCGCGGCCGGAACAGCTCGACCTGCGGCTTGACCTTGACGTCGCGCAGCTGGCGCACGTACAGGTGCGTGCGCTGCGTGGACACCGGGTGGCCCAGGAGGTGGCCCAGGAACAGGTCGGACGAGGCCTGCATCAGCCGCTGGCAAGACCACGCGCTCGCCCTCGGTGGCGAAGGCCTCGATGTTCACGTGCGGCGCCAGCACCGACGGCCGCGCTTGCTTCAGCTGCAGGAACAGCGGGTCGTCCTCGGCGGCGAAGAGCATCGCCACCGCGCACACCGTGCCCACGCTGCCCACGCCGACCACCTTCATCGCCACGTCGGCCAGCTCGTAGCGGTCGAGCAGCACGCGCCGCTCGGGCGGCAGCGAGGCGCGACAGGCCGCCGGCCGCGGCTCGGGCGCGCTCAGCCGGCGACGCGCAGGTAGGCGAACAGCACGGACACGGCCACCACCACCGCGGCGGTGGCGATGACGAGACGATCAGCGAGCAGGCGTTTCATCGGGGGTGGCCTCAAGCAAAGCTGTAGCGTTCGGAGTGGTAGCGCGACATCGGCACCTGCAGTGCGGCCAGCGCCGTCTCGACGGCGTCCATCATCACGTCGGGGCCGCAGATGAAGTACTCGTTCGCGGCATGCGGTGCCGGCACGTTGCGTTGCAATACCGCGGCATCGATGTAGCCGGTCTCGCCGGCCCAGCCGGGTGGGGGATCCGACAGCACGTGCACCACCTTCAGGTTCAGCCGCGGCTGGATCGCCTCGAGCTCTTCGCGGAAGGTGATCGAATCCCAGTCGCGGCTGCCGTAGAGCAAGATGACGGGCCGCTTGTCGCCTTCGTCGGCCAGGGTGCGGATGATGCTCATCATCGGCGTGATGCCCACGCCGCCGGCAATCAGCACCTGCGTGTCGGACGGGCAGCCGCTGGTGAAGGCGCCATAGGGGCCGTCGATGTACATGCGCGAGCCGACGGCGACCTGGCTGATGCGCCGGGTGTGGTCACCGAGCTCGCGGATCGTGATCTCGACCCGGCCGTCGGGCGCGGCCGCGCTGCCCGAAAACGAAAACGGATGCTGCGTGATCTTGAACGCGCTGCCCCACAGGCTCAGCCAGGCGAACTGCCCGGGCCGAAAGCGCAAGCCCTCGTGGCCTTCGGGCTTCATCACCAGGGTCCAGGACTGGCCGCGCTCGGGCCGCACTTCGGTCACGCGGTAGGGCCGGCGCAGCACGAACAGCGCCCTGAACACGCGCACGTACACCAGCAAGCCGACCCACAGCACGGCAAGCCCGATCCACAGTGCGCGCTTGACCGGATCGCCGAGGTAAAAGCCCCACATCACCATGTGCACCACGCCGGCCAGCACCGACAGCACCGCCAGCACGATGTGCGTGCCGTGCCACCACTCGTAGCTCAGCCGCAGCTTCAGCCGCCACAGCGACATCACCACCAGCGCGATCAGCGAGTAGGTCGATGCCGCGGCCCACAGCGCGGCCGGCGGCGCTTCGAACACGTTGAGCAGCCACAGCCGGTGCGGCTGCACGGCGAAGATCAGGATCGGGTGCGCCACCACCAGCGCCAAGGCCACCAGCGAGATGTTGCGGTGGAAGTGGTAGATCACGTCCTCGCCCCAGGGCGCGGTGACGAAGCGAAAGCGCGCGGTCAACCCAAGTTGCAGCCCCATCAGCGCCAGGCCGGCGTAGCCCAGCGCCGCGGACAGCTCGATCCAGAAATCGCGCGGCCGCGGCAGGTCGCCCAGCAGCAGTGCCAGCAGCGGTGCGAGCACGAAGAACAGGTACACGCCCATCCAGACTGCACCGCGCGCGAAGTTTGACTGCATTGACCGGCCTCTAGACCAAGTTTCCTGCCGCGGCGCGCCGGATCGGCGGCCTATCGAGTCGCCACCCGAGGGCAGCGGCGCGCCACCAAGCGGCGCGGCGGCATTGGAGCACACCAGCACCTGCAACGCGTCCAGCCGATCGGGCGCGGTGAGCCGCGGCGATGGCCGACTCCGACCGAGTCGGCGGCGCGTTGCGCCGCCGGGCCACAGCGTGCCGGGGTCGAGCCCGCAGGCGCGCGTTGCCGACGTGTTGCTGCTCGTGGAGCGTCACGCATGAGCGGTCGAGCCCGCAGGCGCGCGTTGCTGACGCTGCGCGGGCCGGCAGGTGCGATGCGGGACCGCCCGCCGCCGGCGCCGGCCAGCGAATTGCAAAGCCGGGCTGCCGTGTCCCGAGGCGTCACTTCAGCGTGAGCATCCAGCGCACGATGTCGCGCGTTTGTGCTTCGTTGCCGCGCACCGGCGGGTGCCCTGCCGAGCCGTCGCGCACTTGCTTGACGATCTGGTCCTCGCCGAGGTGGCCGTACTTTCGCGCCAGTTCGGGAAACGACATCGAGCTGGCCTGGCGCCCGGTTTCGTCGATCGCATGGCAGTTGGTGCAGTTGTTGCGCTGCGCCAGCCTGGCGTCGGCTGCAGCGGTCAGGGGCAGCAGCGCGGCAACGACGGCAGCGGCACAGATCGGAAGTTTCATCGCAGAGCCTCGTGGGATGTGGCCGGGGCTACCAGCCGGAGTAGGTCAACGTGATGGCGATCACGTTGGCCCGGTAGTTGGGCGACGACTGCCCGGCCAGCAGCACGCCGTTGCTGGACGTCGCGCTGGCGTTGTCGTAGGACCAGTTGTCGGTGGACAGCTTCTGGTACCCGTAGTTGGCGCGGATCGCCAGCTGCTTGGAGTACTGCCACTTGCCGTACAGCTGCAGCGAGTTCAGTCGGGCATCGACGTCGGGCAGTGCGCCCGGCGGCGCCAGCGACGCGCCGGCAAAGGTATCGATCGCGGTGCGGCCCTGGTTGTGCAGGTACTGCAAGCCGAGGTCGTAGGCGGCGCCCCAGGGTGTCCACTTCAGGCCGAGCCCGACGGTGTTGTCGGTGGTCTTGGAGTCCACAACCCAGTTGCGCGTGGGGTCGCCGGCGAAGCCCGCGTTGGGCGCGCCTGTGGTTACCGACGCGAACGCGCGGCCTGCCTGGTCCTGCGTGATGCGCGCCCAGGTGTAGAAGGCGTTGAAGCGCCAGTCGTGGGCGAAGACGTACTGGCCGTCGAGGGTGTAGGTCTGCCCGGTGGCCTTGGTCAGCCCCTGGCACTGCGCCGGCAGCACCACCGACGGCAGCAACAACTGGTCGTTCGGGCCGCCGCAGTCGGGGCCCTGGTAGTCGCGGCTCCACCAGTCGGCCTGCAGCTGCACCGACAGCGGCTCGAAGGGCGTGTAGACGAGCGTGGCCTTGATCTGGTCCTGCGTGTAGTCGGCATCGCTGAAGTAGCGCAGCGTGGGCAACTGCAGGAAGCGCGTGTTGGCCTGGGTTGCCGGCGTGAAGGACGCGGCATACGAGGCGTTCATCGTGTAGTCGGCGCCGCGGCGCCGGTCCCGGATGTACTTCAGGTTGCCGTTGAAGGCCTCGTTGGCGCGCGAGCTGAGCTCGACGCCCACCCGGTTGAGGTCGGAGTCGGCGCGCGAGCGCTGGTGTGCGACTTCGTAGCCGGTCGCGGTGTACTGGTACCAACCGCGCAGCTTGAAGCCGCGCGCCAGGCGATAGTCGGCGTCGACCAGGAACTTGTTGTTCTTCGTGCCCACCGGCAGGTTGGTGCGGATCAGGTTGGCGGCCACGTCGTTGGCCGTCTGGCCCGGCGGCACGGCTGGCTGGTCGAGCACGTCGCCAGCGGCGTACAGGTACTGGCTGGACGCGGTCTTGTTGTCGCGTTGGTCGTAGCTGTACTTCAGCTTCAGGAACGCGCGCTCGAGCGGCCGCGTCGTGAACGTCAGGTCGAACAGCGTGGTGTCGACCTTGCCGTCCAGCGACGAGCGCGGCAGCCCGATCGGCACGGCCAGGCCCGGCACCACCTGCGGCGCCACGTTGATGGTGTAGGGCAGGAAGCCCTGGTCCTGCTCGGCCCTGCCGTACTGCAAGGCAGAGACCACGCGCGTGCTGGTGCTGAAGTTGTAGGCGAAGTCGGCCTTGACCTGCTGGAAGCTGTTGTCGGGCTCGAGCGAGTTGCGCCCGAAGCCGGTGGGAAAGCCGGTGTTCGCGCCGGCGGACCAGCCGTTGACGAAGCCGAAGGGGTTCTGCCACGTCAGCGCGTCGTGGTCGTTGGCATAGCGCGAATACCAGTAGCCCACGCTGAACTGCATCTTCTCCGACGCGTACTGCAGCGCCGCTTCGAACTGCTGGGTGTTGTCGTCGATGGGTTCGGGCACGGTGGCGGCGCGCGCGTTGCCGCCGCCGGTGCCCAGCACCGCAGCGCTGATGCGCGAGCCCGAGCGCGCCTGGTAGTTGTACTTGCCGCTGAGCTCCCAGCCGCCGCCCAGCACGCCGGTGCCGCCCAGCGTGAAGGCATCGCGGTTCAGGCGCACGCCGTAGCCCTGCTGGAACGGCTCGATGGCGGGCGCATTGGCCGGCGGCTGGCTGGCGCCGGCCGTGATGCCGCTGAACCCGGCCGGCAGCGACAGCGAACTGCCGCCCAGACCGCGGAAGATGAAGCTGCCCGAGTCGGTCAGCGCGTTGGTGAGCTGCTCGAAGCCCAGCTTCGCCCCCCAACGCCCTTGCTGGCCATAACTGGCGCCGAGCTGGCGCGACGGCAGGCCGAGGTTGATGCCCCACAGGCTGTAGTAGCGGCCGTCGTCTTCGCGCACGGCCTTGTGGCCGTTGATGTTGGCCCAAGGCCCGGTGCGGTACAGGCCGGTGAACTGGCCGAACTTGTAGCTGTCGCCGCTGACGCCGTTGTAGCCGATGCCGGCCTCGACATAGTCGGTTGACCAGCGCGTGGTGTCGATGTCGCCGCCATACAGCGGCACCTGGAACAGCGGCTGCGACGGCAGGCCGTCGGACTCGGCGTGTGCGGCCGGCGACAGCAGTTGCCCTGCGGCTGCTGCGATCGACGTCACTGCAAGCACAAGGGGTTTCATGATGCGGCCTGTACGTGTACCGAGAGCCTCAGCGCGTCAGCCGCGCACCCGACGGGTGGTTGCTGCCGTGTACCTTCATGTGGCAGTTGGCGCAGCTCGCGCCCAGCATCTGCGCCCCGCCGGTGGCCGGCGGCAGGTTGCTGCCGCTGAACAGGTTGCTGCCGTGCATCGGCGTCAGGTGGCATTGCATGCACAGGTAGGGCTGGCGGCTGGCCAGCAGCGGCGCGTTGTTGGTGCCGTGCGGCTCATGGCAGTTCGAGCAGTTCTCCGCCGACGGCGGGTGCGGCCACAGGAAGGGCCCGCGTTTTTCGGCATGGCAGCTGTAGCAGGTCTCGTTGACCGAGGCCTTCACCAGGCCGCCTTCGCCCACCGACCCGTGCGCGTTGTGGCACGACGAGCACGGCATCCAGCCGCTGCGCAGCGGGTGCGTGGACAGCCGCAGCGTGGCCGCGCGCATGTCCTTGTGGCAATCGAAGCACACGCCGGCCTGGGTCGAGGCCACCATCACCGGGTCGGCCGCGCGATGCGACTCGTGGCAGCTGTCGCAGGCGACGTCATTGCGCGCGTGGGCGGCGCCGTCCCAGTGGATGAGCTTCGCGTCTTGGTGGCAGCTCAGGCAGGGCGCCGAGCGTTCGGCGGGCGGCGTCGTGCGGTTGAACGCGATGGTCGGTCTTGCGCGCGGGCTCTGGGCGTGCTCGACCGACGCGCCGTGGCACGACTGGCAGGTTGCGCCATGGGCGGCGGCCGTGCGCGCATCACCGCTGACGCCGTGCTTGGAGGCCGTGATCGCCTCGCTTTCCTTCGCATGGCAGGAGATGCACTTTGCGTCAGGGGCCTCGTGTGCCGCCTTCTCGGCTTGCGCTTGCGCCAACGCCGCGGCCAGGATCAGCGCCAGCAGCAGCGACTGCAGGGTGCATCGGATCAGTCGCCTGCTCGTGAATCGCACGCTGTTCCCGCCTTGCTGTGGACTCGCGTGTGTTGCAAAGCCCGCACCGCCACCTTGGCGAGCTGGCCGCTGGACGCTGCGAGCGTTGCCGCGCCACCGGCCGGTTGCAACCGATGCTGCCGCCGTCTTTGGAATCAGACGATAACCGAATTGACCCAAAACCGGGAACTCCTGAGTGTTCGGCGCGGCGCGGAACAACGCGCGTCGAGTGCGTCTTAGGCGAGCGGACACTTCGCGCTGGTGGCCCGCCGCGCAAGGCACGGCAGCAGGCACCGGGTGCCGCGCCACCCGAAATTCGCTTGCGCGCGGGTCGAGTTCGGCGGCGCGCTCCTGCGCGCGCCAGTCAAGAACCGGCGCGTCGACGGTCTGCGAGCGGCTGAGGCCACGGTGGTACCGTCGCCCCCTTCGATTCAACCGAAGGAGAACCCATGCTGAACCGTCGCCAATCCCTCACCGGCCTGGTTGCCTTCGCCGGGCTGGCCGGCATCGCGAACGCCAAGGACCGCTGCGTGGCCTTCACGCCGGACATGCAAGCGGCGAAGACCCCCGACGAGGCGCTGCAGCGGCTGAAGGACGGCAACGCCCGCTTCGTCGCGGGCGAGGCGCTGCACTGCGATCTGCTCGAGCAGGTGCGCAGCACCGCGGCCCAGCAGTCGCCGTTTGCGGTCGTGCTGGGCTGCATCGACAGCCGCGTGCCGCCGGAGCTGGTCTTCGACCAGAACATCGGCGACATGTTCGTCGCGCGCGTGGCCGGCAACATCGCCAGCCCCGACATCGTCGGCAGCCTGGAGTTCGCCACCGCGCTGGCCGGTGCCAAGCTGATCGTGGTGCTCGGCCACAGCGAATGCGGCGCGGTCAAGGGCGCGATCGACGATGCCAAGCTGGGCAGCCTGACCGGCGTGCTGCAGCAGATCCGCCCGTCGCTGAAGGCGCTGGACTACAAGGGCGTGCCCACGTCCAAGGACAAGGCGCTGGTGCAACGTCTGGCCGAACAGAACGCCAAGGACGCGGCCGCGCATCTGAGCAGCCGCAGCCCGACCATGGCCGGTCTGGTGAAAGAAGGCAAGCTGAAGGTCGTGCACGCGATGCACGACGTGGCCACCGGCAAGGTGAGCTGGGCCGGCTGAAGGCGCACACCGCGCACGGACCACGGCCGCACCGCCGCCACGCCCGGCGGCGCACGGTGCGCGACGACGATCCGGCTCGCGAGGTGCCGCGCGAGGTGCCGCGCGAGGTGATCGAAGCCTGCCTGCTGGCCGCCGGCACCGCGCTATCGGGCGCCAACCAGCAGCCGTGGTTCTTCTGCGTGATCACCGATGCCCAGCGCAAGCGCCGCATCCGCGAGGCCGCCGAGGCCGAGGAGCGTGCCTTCTACGGCGGGCGCGCGCCGCAGGAATGGCTGGATGCACTGGCGCCGCGGGGCACCGACCCGAACAAGCCCTTCTTGGAAGACGCGCCGACCGCGAGCTCGCGCCGGTGCTGGCCGAGGCGCTGCACATCCTGAAGACCGAGCACGGCCGCACGCCGGTGGTGATCGACGTCTGCGACAGCGAATACAGCGGCCCTGGCGAGCGGCTGGGCGCGCACGAGTACGAGGCGCTGCTCGCCGCGCACGCGCCGCTTGCAAAGCCGCAGGGCCCGGCCGAAGAATGGGACGCGATCGCGGTCAGCACCACCAACGGCACCACCGGCGACCCGAAGGGCGTGGTCACGCACCGCCGCGGCGCGTACCTGAACGCGGTCAGCAACGCCGCTACCTGGACCATGCCGCACTTCCCGCGCTACCTGTGGGCGTTGCCGATGTTCCACTGCTGCCTTCGACACCTTCGCGCGCGCGCTGGTACCCGGCGAGGACGAAGGCGTGAAGCTGCGGCACACGCTGGCGCCGCAGGGCGGCGTGGTGGTGCTGCACCTGCGCGACCTGGTGTTGCTGGGCGAGATGTTCCCGCGGCAACGCGGCGTGTCGTTCCAGGACTTCGCCGATTCGGGCGACGTGCACCGTTATGTGCGCGGCGTGCACGGTTGGCTGCGCGAGGGCGCGCAAAGCGCCTGCAGCGTGATGAAGCTGCCGGACAACCGGCTGCGCGCCATCGCGCTGAAGGACGACGCCAGCGCCAGCACGCTGGTGGCGCGGCTGCTGCCGCTGATCGGCAACCGCCAGGACGACGTGCACGGGCTGACACTGGTGTACCGCGTCGGCGGCTACGCGGTGTTCGAGCTGGCGGCGGCGAAGGCAGCAAACTGACGGCGCAGGTCGGCGCCATGCGCGCACGCGAAGCCATGCGCTCGACAGGTCGCGCGCCGGGCGTGAAGGCACGGGCAAGCTTGCTCGGTCCTGCTCTGCGTTCCTTCAGGCCTCCTAGAATTGCCTGCGTCTCGTCACTTGCATGGCGCGGCTTCGACGAGCGCCTGCGCGGCTGGACACCCTGAGCAAGGAGACGTTGATGAGCACGAACGGTCATCGGGCGCCAGTCGAACATGCCACCGGCAAGCGCCATCGCATGCGGCGCTGCGCGCTGGCGGTGTGCGCCGCGCTGGCGCTGGGCGCCGTGCCGGCGAGCATCGTGCGGGCGCAGCAGGCCGCCAACGCGGCGGGCGCTGCGGGCGCAGCCATCCAGACTGCGGCGGCGCAGGCGCTGCATGCGCAGATCGACGAGCGCGCCAAGGCGATAGAGCCGCAGCTCGTTGCATGGCGCCGCGACATTCACCAGCATCCCGAGCTCGGCAACCTGGAGACGCGCACCGCGGCCCTGGTCGCCGACCATTTGCGCAAGCTCGGCATGGAGGTGAAGACCGGCGTCGGGGTCACCGGGGTGGTCGGCCTGCTCAAAGGCGGCAAGCCCGGGCCGGTGGTGGCGTTGCGTGCCGACATGGATGCGCTGCCCGTGAAAGAGCAGGTCGACCTGCCTTTTGCGTCCAAGACCAAGGGCGTCTACCTCGGCAAGGAGGTCGATGTCATGCACGCCTGCGGCCACGATGCGCACACCGCCATGCTGATGGCCACGGCCGAAGTGCTCGCCGGCATGAAGGACCAGCTGCCGGGCAGCGTGAAGTTCATCTTCCAGGCGGCCGAGGAGTCGCCGGCGACCTTCGAGCCCGACGGCGAGAAGATCTGGGGCGCCAAGCAGATGGTCAAGGAAGGGGTGATGCGCGACCCCAAGGTCGATGCGGTCTTCGGCCTGCACGTGTCGAGCGCTTACCCGTCGGGCTGGATCGCGTGGCGCGCGGGCCCGGCGATGTCGGCCGTCGACCAGTTCTGGATCGACGTCACCGGCAAGCAGACCCACGGCGCGCGCCCCTGGTCCGGCATCGACCCGATCGTCGCCAGCGCGCAGATCATCACCGGCATCCAGACCATCGTCAGCCGCCAGTCGAACATCGGCCTGGAGCCCGCCGTGGTGACCATCGGCGCCATCAACGGCGGCAACCGCATGAACATCATTCCCGACAAGGTCGCGATGCTCGGCACCATCCGCACCTACGACGAGGGCATGAAGAAGGACATCCACAAGCGGCTGGCAACCACGGCCGAGCACATCGCCGAGAGCTCGGGGGCGAAAGCCAAGGTGCGCGTGGTCGAGCTGTACAACGCGGTCGTCAACCCGCCGCAACTGGTGGCGCAGATGGCGCCGACGCTGGAGCGCGTGGCCGGCGCCGGCAACTTCGGCGTGCAGCCCAAGTCGCAGGCGTCGGAGGACTTCTCGTTCTACCAGCAGGAGGCGCCCGGCATGTTCTTCTACCTCGGCGTCACGCCCAGGAACGAAGACCCTAACACGGCGCCGAGCAACCACTCGCCGCTGTTCCATGTCGACGAGCCGGCCATGCTCTACGGCGTGCGCGCGCTGTCGAACATGGCGGTCGACTACATGCTGGCAGCCAACAAGAACTGAGCGTTCGCGCGTGACCCTGGCCCCCGCCGGCGGCATGCAACGAGCAACGCAGAGGGCACGATGAGCATCTACGACCAGCATCTGGACAAGACCGCAGCCAACTACGTCGCGCTGAGTCCGGTGAGCTTCGTCGAGCGCAGCGCCGAGGTCTTCGCCGACCTGCCGGCGGTAGTGCACGGCGCGCGCCGCTACAGCTGGGCGCAGTGCCGCGAGCGCAGCGCGCGGCTGGCCGCGGCGTTGAAGGCACTGGGCATCGGCCGCGGCAGCACGGTCAGCGTGATGCTGCCCAACACGCCGGAGATGGTCGAGGCGCACTACGCGGTGCCGGCGCTGAATGCCGTGCTGAACACGCTGAACACGCGGCTGGATGCGCCGCTGCTGGCCTGGCAGATGAACCACTGCGAAGCCGAGGTGCTGATCACCGACCGCGAGTTCGCGCCGGTGATGGCCGAGGCCTTGCGCATCCTGAAGGCCGAGCACGGCCGCACGCCGGTGGTGATCGACGTCTGCGACAGCGAATACAGCGGCCCCGGCGAGCGGCTCGGCGCGCACGAGTACGAGGCGCTGCTTGGTCGCCACGCGCCGCTGGCCAAGCTCGAAGGCCCGGCCGACGAGTGGGACGCGATCGCGGTCAGCTACACCAGCGGCACCACCGGCGACCCCAAGGGCGTGGTCACGCACCACCGCGGCGCCTACCTGAACGCAGTGAGCAACGCCGCTACCTGGACCATGCCGCACTTCCCGAAGTACCTGTGGACGCTGCCGATGTTCCACTGCAACGGCTGGTGCTTTCCGTGGACGGTGGCGATGCTCGGCGGCACGCACGTGTGCCTGCGCCGGGTCGAGGCGGCACCGATCCTGGCCGCGATGCGCGAGCACGGCGCCGACCACTACTGCGCCGCGCCGATCGTGCACAACCTGCTGATCAACGCGCCCGCCGATCAACGCGAGGGCATCCGCCACAAGGTGCGCGGCATGGTCGCCGGTGCGGCGCCGCCGGCGGCGATGATCGAAGGCATGGCCAGGCTCGGCTTCGACATCACCCATGTCTACGGGCTGACCGAGGTCTACGGCCCGGCCAGCGTGGCGGTCAAGCGCGACGGCTGGGCGCGCGAGAGCCTGTCGGAGCAGGCGCGGCTCAACGGCCGCCAGGGCGTGCGCTACGCGCTGCAGGAAGGCATGACCGTGCTCGACCCGGCGACGATGGCCGAGGTGCCGGCCGACGGCAACACGATGGGCGAGATCATGTTCCGCGGCAACATCGTGATGAAGGGCTACTTGAAGAACCCGAAGGCCAGCGCCGCGGCCTTCGACGCGGGCTGGTTCCACACCGGCGACCTGGCGGTGATCGAGCCCGACCGCTACGTGAAGATCAAGGACCGCAGCAAGGACGTGATCATCAGCGGCGGCGAGAACATCAGCTCGATCGAGGTCGAGGACGCGCTGTACCGCCACCCGGCGGTGATGGCCTGCGCGGTGGTGGCCAGGCCCGATCCGAAATGGGGTGAGTCGCCGGTGGCCTACGTCGAGACCAAGGCCGGCGCGAGCGTGACCGCGGCCGAACTGGTCGCGCACTGCAAGAGCCTGCTCGCCGGCTACAAGGTGCCCAAGGAGATCCGCTTCGAGCCGATCCCCAAGACCAGCACCGGCAAGATCCAGAAGTTCCAGCTGCGCGAGCGCGCGAAGAGCGCCTCGGAGATCGAGTAGGAGGCCCGCCATGACTGACGCCCCGCTGGTGCTGAACACGCGCGACGCGCGCGGCGTGGTCACGCTGACGCTGAACCGGCCGACGGCGTTCAATGCGCTGTCCGAAGCCATGCTCGCCGCGCTGCAGCGCGAGCTGGATCGGGTTGCCGCCGACGACGCGGCGCGGGTGGTGGTGATCGCCGCCGCCGGCCGCGCCTTCTGCGCCGGGCACGACCTGAAGGAGATGCGCGCCGCACCGACGCTGGGCTACTACGAAAGCCTGTTCGCGCAGTGCGGCCGCATGATGATGACGATCCAGAAGCTGCCGGTGCCGGTGATCGCGCGCGTGCACGGCATCGCCACTGCGGCCGGCTGCCAGTTGGTGGCGATGTGCGATCTGGCGGTGGCCGCGCGCGACGCGCGCTTTGCGGTCAGCGGCATCACCGTGGGGTTGTTCTGCTCGACGCCGGGCGTGGCCTTGAGCCGCAACCTGCAGCGCAAGGCGGCCTTCGAGATGCTGGTCACCGGCGAGTTCATCAGCGCCGAAGAGGCGCTGGCCAAGGGGCTGGTGAACCGCGTCGCCGATGGCGAGCGGCTGGACGCCGAGGTCGACACGCTGGCCGCGGCGATCGTCGCCAAGCCGCGCATCTCGATCGCGCGCGGCAAGCAGCTGTTCTACCGCCAGCTCGAGGCCGGCATCGAGGCCGCCTACGCCGACGCCGAAGCGACGATGGCCTGCAACATGATGGACGAGGCCGCGCTCGAAGGCGTGCAGGCCTTCATCGACAAGCGGCCGCCGGCCTGGGCGCCGCGCTGACGGCGCGCTACGCGCCCGGCCACTCGCTCGGGTGCGGGCTACCGTCGCGCATCGCGCGTCGCGTCATCGCCAACAGGGTGCTCGGCCGACTGCATGCGGCGCGTCCAGTCCTCGACCGCGCCGTGTTCCAGCCTGCGGCCGAACAGCCGCCGCCACGACGCCGTCAGCGGCAGCTCCAGCACCTCGGCCAGCTCGCGCGGCGCGCAGGCGCGGTCCTTGATCAGCGCCAGCAGCCGCGCGATCGGCCACGCCGGGTGCGGACGGCTTAGCAGCTGCAGGGCATCGCCTGTCGCCAGCGTGCCGGCCTCGACGACCCGGCAGTACCAGCCGGCGCGCAGCGAGTCCTGCACCCGCGCCGCCATGTCGGCCACACCGAAGCGCAGGTTGAGCTTCCAGCATGGCTGACGCCCTTGGCTCACCTCCAGCAGCGTGCTGCCGACGCGCCAGCGGTCGCCGATGCACACGTCGGCCTCGATCAGCCCGTCGACGCTGAGGTTCTCGCCGAAGGCGCCGGGGCGCTGCAGCACCGCGCAGCCGGGCAGCTCGGCGCGCCAGGCCGCGTAGTGCGCCCAGGCGTACAGATGCACCGCCTTGTCGGGGCCGCCGTGGATCGCCAGGTCACCCTGCTCGTCGCCGGCCAGGCCCAGCGCGCCCACCGCGATCGGCCCGTCGACCGGCTGCTTGTCGATGGCGCTGCGCACGCCGGGCCGCGCCAGCGTGCGCACCCGGCCGGTGCGCACTTCGCGCACGCGCGGCTGGGGCACGCTCATGGGGCGGCGCTGCGCATCTTGCGCGGGGTGCGGATGCGGTCGCGCGTGTTCATCGAAGCATCGGGCGGCGAGGGCGGCGGGGCTGCGGTGATCGTGCCACAGGCCGCCGCCCGGGCGCATGCCGCTTCAAGCCATCTGGCTGATCGTGCGGCGGAAGCGGCTCAGCGCGATACCGAAGAACAGCGCGCCGATCGCCGCCAGCCACGACAGCTGCGGCCAGACGATGTCCAGCCCCGCGCCGCGGAACAGGATCGCCTGGCCGGCGATGGTGAAGTGCGTGGTCGGCGCGGCCAGCATCAGGTGCTGCACCAGCAGCGGCATGCTCTCGCGCGGCGTGCTGCCGCCCGACAGCATCTGCAGCGGCAGCAGCACCAGGATCATCAGCAGCGCGAACTGCGGCATCGAACGCGTCATCGTCGCCATGAAGATGCCCATCGCGGTGGTCGCGAACAGGTGCAGCGCGGTGGTCAGCAGGAACAGCGCGGTCGAGCCCTCGACCGGCACGCCGACCAGCCCCTTGACCACGAACTGCAGCGACGCCGCCACCGCCACCAGCACCACCAGCCCCATCGACCACACCTTCGACAGCATGATCTCGGTGGGCGTGACCGGCATCGCCAGCAGGTGCTCGATAGTGCCGTGCTCGCGCTCGCGGATCAGCGCCGCGCCGCACAGCAGGATCGACACCATCGTCACGTTGTTGATCAGCTGCGTCATCGCGCCGAACCAGCCCTTGTCCAGGGTCGGGTTGAAGCGCGCGCGCAGCGCCAGCTCCACCGGTGCCGCCAGGCTGCCGCGGTAGCGCTGCACGAAGGCCGCGACCTCGCCTTGCACGATCTGCTGGATCGAGCCGGCGCCGTTGAAGGCCTGCGACATGCGCGTGGCGTCGACGTTGAGCTGCAGCGCCGGCGCGCGTCCAGCGAGCACGTCGCGCTGGAAGTTCACCGGGATCACCAGCGCGAAGGTGTAGACGCCGGCGTCCATGCCGCGGTCGAGCTGCTGCAGCGCGATCATCGACGGCGGCATGAACTGCGGCGGGTAGAAGGCCGCGGCGATGCGGCCGGACAGCGGCGAGGCGTCCTCGTCGACGATGGCGATCGGCGCGCGGTTCAGCGTCTCGGGCATCGAGCGCGCGCCGGAGTACACCGAAAAGCCGAACATGAAGGCGATCAGCACCAGCATCGCCGGGTCGCGCCACAGCCCCCACAGCTCCTTGACGCCCAAATGCCAGATGTTGCGCAGCCAGCGGTGCATCACGGGCCCTCAGCGCTCCTGCTTCTTCAGCAGCGCGATCGACAGCAGCAGGATCACCGGCACCGCCAGCGCCAGCGCGCGCAGCGAGCCGCGCAGATCCTCGAATCCCAGCGCCTTGTTGAACACGCCGCGGCTGATGTCGATGAAGTGCGCGCTCGGGTAGATGCTGCCGATGACGCGGCCCACGCCGTCCATCGAGCTGACCGGGTCGATCAGGCCCGAGTACTGCGTCGCCGGGATGATCGAGCCGATCATCGCCAGGAAGATCGCCGCGACCTGGCTGCGCGTGAAGCTGGACGCCAGCATGCCGATGCCGGTGGCGCAGATCACGTACAGCAGCGCGCCGGCGAGCAGCACGGCAAAGCTGCCGGTGACCGGCACGCCGAACACCGTCACCGCCAGCAGCACCATCAGCAGGAAGTTCAGCAGCGCCAGTACCACGTAGGGCAGCTGCTTGCCGAGCAGGAACTCGCTGCGCGTCACCGGCGTGGTGTACAGGTTCAGGATCGAGCCCAGCTCTTTTTCGCGCACCACCGCCAGCGCGCCGAGCATCGCCGGGATCATCATCAGCAGCAGCGGGATCACCGCCGGCACCATCGCCGGCAGGCTCTGCACGTCGGGGTTGTAGCGAAAGCGCGTCTCGATGCGGGCCGGCGCGGCCGCTGCCACATTGCCGGTGCGCGCCAGCGCGCGCTCGGCCAGCCAGCCCTGGTGCATGCCCTGCACGTAGCCGGCGACGGTCTCGGCGCGCGCGGGCATCGAGCCGTCGATCCAGGCGCCGATCTGCACCGCGGCGCCGCGGCCAAGGTCGCGCGCGAAGCCGGGCGGGATCTCCAGCGCCAGCGCCAGTTCGCCGGCGCGCATGCGGCGGTCGAGTTCGGCGCTGTCGGCCGCCGGCGGGTGCTCGACGAAGTAGCGCGAGCCCGACAGGTTGTCGACGTATTCGCGGCTGGCGGCGGTGTGGTCGCGGTCGAGCACGGCGAAGCTGAGGTCCTCGACGTCCATGCTGATGCCAAAGCCCATCACGAACATCAGCAGCAACGTGCCCAGCAGCGCCAGCGTGAAGCGCACCGGGTCTCGCTGCAGTTCCAGCGATTCGCGCCAGCTGTAGCTCAGCAGCCGGCGCAGGCTGAAGCGGGCAGGGCGTTGCGGCAGTGCAGGCGCGATCGCAGTCGGCGCTGCGGCCGGCGCTGCGGCAGGTCCAGCGGCCGGTGGATCGGCCGGCGGCCGCGCGGTGCCGCCGCCGGCTTCGAGCAGGTAGCCGATGAAGGCCTCCTCCAGCGTTGCCGCGCCGCGCTTTTGCACCAGCGCCGCCGGCGCGTCGCTGTCCAGCACCTTGCCCGCGTGCATCATCGACATGCGGTCGCAGCGCTCGGCCTCGTTCATGAAGTGGGTGGAGATGAAGATCGTCACGCGGTCGCGGCGCGACAACTCGGCCAGCAGCCGCCAGAAGGCGTCGCGCGCGACAGGGTCCACGCCCGAGGTCGGCTCGTCCAGGATCAGCAGCTCGGGCTTGTGCACCATCGCCACCGCCAGCGACAGCCGCTGGCGCATGCCCAGCGGCAGGCTCTCCGGCAGGCTGGCGCGCACCTCGCCCAGGCCGAAGCGCTCGACCATCTCGTCGACGCGCGCGGCGATCTCGTCATGGGCCACGTGGAACAGCCGCGCGTGCAGCACCAGGTTTTGCTGCACCGTCAGCTCGCCGTACAGCGAGAAGGCCTGCGACATGTAGCCCACGCGCCGGCGCGTGCCGATGTCGCTGGCGTCCACCGGCTGGCCGAACAGGCGGGCCTGGCCTTCGCTGGCTTCGAGCAGGCCGGTCAGCATCTTCATCGTGGTCGACTTGCCGCAGCCGTTGCTGCCGAGGAAGCCGAAGATCTCGCCGCGCCGGATGCGCAGGTTCACGTGGTCGACGGCGACGAAGTCGCCGAAGCGCATCGTCAGGCCCTGCGCTTCGATCGCGATGTCGTCGCCGCTGGCCTGCAGCGGCGGGATGCGCACCGGCTCATGGCCGCGGCGCTTGTCTTCGGGCAGCAGCTGGATGAAGGCGGCTTCGAGCGAGTCGGTGCCGGTGCGCTCGAGCAGCTCGGCCGGCGTGCCGGCGGCCAGCACGCGGCCGGCGTCCATGCTGACGATCCAGTCGAAACGCTGCGCCTCGTCCATGTAGGCGGTGGCGACGAACACGCTCATGCCCGGCTGGCTTTCGCGGATGTGGCCGATCAGGTCCCAGAACTGCGCGCGCGCCAGCGGGTCGACGCCGGTGGTGGGTTCGTCCAGGATCAGCAGCTCGGGGTCGTGGATCAGCGCGCAGCACAGCCCGAGCTTTTGCTTCATGCCGCCCGACAGCTTGCCCGCCGGCCGATCCAGGAAGGGGTGCAGGCCGGTGCGGCGCGTCAGGTCGTCGATGCGGCGGCGGCGCTCGGCCGCGCCGTGGCCGAACAGCCGGGCGAAGAACTGCAGGTTCTCCTCGACCGACAGCGTGCGGTACAGGTTGCGGCCCAGGCCCTGCGGCATGTAGGCGATGCGCGGGCAGATGCGGGTGCGGTGCGCGGCCGAGGCCATGTCGCCGCCGAGCACCTCGAGCTTGCCCTGCTGCAGCGCGCGCGCCCCGGCCGCCAGCGCCAGCAGGCTGGACTTGCCCACACCGTCGGGCCCGATCAGCCCGACCATGCGCCCGGCCGGAAGGTCGAGCGTGACGTCGTGCAGCGCCAGCGTCTTGCCGTAGCGCAGCGTCAGACCTTGCAGCCGCGCTGCCGCGGGCCGCTGCGGCGCCGTCACCCGGGCTACTCCGGCACGCGCACCGCCAGCGACGCCGGCCACTCGCGCGCGGCGTCGGTGCGCACCCAGGCCACGCCCGGCAGGCCGGTCTTGACTTGCGACAGGTTCTTCTTCAGCAGCTCGGGCTCGATCTGCGCGCGCACGCGAAACATCAGCTTCTCGCGCTCGCTGGCGGTCTCCACCGTCTTGGGCGTGAACTGCGCGCTGGCCGAGACGAAGGACACGCGCGCCGGGATCACGTACTGCGGCGCGGCGTCGAGCACGAGGCGCACCTCGCTGCCCAGAGCCAGGCTGCCGGCCTGCGCCGCGGGCAGGAAGAAGGTCATGTAGACGTCCGACAGGTCGACCAGGTTCAGCACCTTGCCGCCCGCGGGGACGACCTCGCCGACGTTGGCCACGCGGTACTGCACGCGCCCGGCCAGCGGCGCCTTGAGTGTGCTGTCGGCGATCTCGGCCTCGATGCGCGCCAGCGCCGCCTCGCCCGCCGTGACCGCGGCCTGCGCGCCGGCCACCTGCGAGCGCGCGGCGTCGATCGCCGCCTGCGCCGCCTTGGCCTGCGAGCGCGCGGCGTTGGTCGCGGCCTCGGCGCCTTTCATGCTGGCCAGGTCGTTGTCCAGGTCCTGGCGCGGCCACATGCCCTGCGCGGCCAGCGCGCTCGAGCGCTGGTACTTGGCGCGCGCCGCGGTCAGTGCGGCTTCGTGCTGCGCGATCGCCGCCAGCGCGCTGTCGCGGTCGCTGTCGCGCGCCGCGACCTGCGCCTGCGCGGTGGCGACCGCCGTCTTGGCCTGGGCGATCTGCGCCTTGGCCTCGTCGCGCTGCGCGTTCAGCACGTCCACCTGGATGTGCGCGAGCACCTGGCCTTGCTGGACGAAGTCGCCTTCACGCACCAGCACATCGAGCAGCCGGCCGCCGGTCTTGGCCGCGATGTCGATCTCGGTGGCCTCGATGCGCCCGTTGCTGGCGGCAAAGCCCGCGCCCGGCCCGCTCGGGCGCAGGCGTTGCCAGCCGACGTAGCCGGCCAGCGCCACGGCGGCGGCGGTGCCGGCCAGCAGCGCGATGCGTTTCCATGCGATGGTCATTGCTGCCGTCTGCGCTGCGCGCCGCCAGCTACTTCGACGCGTCGGGCTTGGCTGCGCCGGCCGCGCTGGCCGCGCTGGCGGCCACCGGCACCGCGCCGCCCAGGCCCTCGGCCATGCCGATGAGCACGCCGCTGACCATCGCGGCGTAGCTGTCCATCATCACCTGCGTCGCGCGCAACTGGGTGGCGCGGGTGGTGCGCATGACGTCTTGCGCCTGGTTCATCAGCGCCTCGACCGTCTGCGTCGCACCTGCGCCGGTGGCGGTGCCTTGAACCTTCATGGTCTGCAGCACGTGCTCCCACGGGCCTTGCAGCGGCTGCGCGACGCCGTGCACCGCCTTGTTCACCGTGGTGAACAGCATGCCCTCCATCTTCTCGACGCTGTCCAGCGCCGCTTTCAGCTGGGTGTCGCGCAAGCCCGCGCCCTGGCTCATCAGCTGCTGCAACGCCTTGTGATGCGCCTGCACTGCCTTGAGCAGCGCGGCGTCCATGCCGTCGAAGGCCTTGCGCAGCAGGGCTTCCAGGTCGACCGCGGGCGCCGGGTTCTTGGCCACGCCGTTCGAGGTGGCCTGCGTCACCGTGGTGATGACCTGGCGCATGTTGGCCAGCGTCATCTCGCGCCCTTGCAGCGCCTTGAGCGTCGCTTCGGTCACCGCCTGGCGCAGCTTGTCGCCCTGCTGGGCCGAGGCCTGGGCGAACATGTCGATGAGTGCGTCCTGATCGATTCCTGACTTGACCATGGGTTCTCCTGATGAAGGGGGTGGGGCGAAAGCCCGGGCGATTCTCGGCGAAGTCGATCAAATCCGGGAAGCTGCCCGCCAGCAGGCCGCCTGTGCACCGTCTTGCGGTGCGTCGGCCGCAGGCGGGCTGCCATTCGGTACAGTGGCAGGGCTGCCCGAGTTTCCTGCACCATGAACCCCCGCCTGCGCCCGACCATGCTGTCCGACCTCGACTTCGTCACCGCGGTCGAGCTCGACGGGCGCAACCTGCCGTTCATCACGCCTTGGGAGCGCACGCAGCACGAAGGCGCGGTGCGCTTCCCGGACTTTCGCCATTTCATCGTCGAAGGCGGCGATGACGGCGCGGCGGTGGGCTTCGTCATCTTGCAGGGTTGCCGCAACCCGCACGGCAGCGTCGAACTGAAGCGCCTGGTGCTGCAGACCAAGGGGCAGGGGCTGGGCCGGGCCTGCGTGCGCCTGCTGAAGAAGATGGCCTTTCGCGACCTGCGCGCGCACCGCTTCTGGCTCGACGTCAAGCAGTTGAACACCCGCGCGCTGGCGCTGTACGCCAGCGAAGGCTTCGTCGAGGAAGGGCGGCTGCGCGAGAGCGTGCGCGTGTCGATCGATGGCGCCGACGGCTACGATTCGCTGGTGGTGATGAGCATGCTCGACCGCGAGTACCAGGCGCGGGTCGCGCTCGACCAGGAAGGCGCGTTGACCGGCGCTGCCGGCGCTTCGGCGCCAACGATGCAAGGAGAGCTTCGATGATCAGCACCATGATGGACGTGCCGCTGTCGCTGAACCACCTGCTCGAGCGCGCCGGCAAGCTGTTCCCCAGCAACACGGTGGTGTCGCGGCTGCCCGACAAGTCGCTGCGCCGGCACAGCTACGCCGAGGTCTACCGGCGCACGCGCGCGCTGGCCTCGGCGCTGCAGCGGCTGGGGCTGCGCAAGGGCGAGCGCGTGGCCACGCTGTGCTGGAACCATCACGCCCACCTGGAGGCCTACTTCGGCATCCCGGCGGCCGGCGGCGTGATGCACACGCTGAACCTGCGGCTGGCGCCCGAGGACATCGGCTGGATCGCCGGCGACGCGAAGGACCGCTTTCTCATCGTCGACGACATCTTGCTGCCGCTGTACCGGCAGTTCGCGCCGCTGCATGCCTTCGAACAGGTGATCGTGTTCCCGTTCAGCGGCGCGCCCGTGCCCGAGGGCTTCGTCGACTACGAGCAGCTGCTGGCTGGCGCCGATCCCGACGGCTTCGTGTACGCACCCCATGCCGAAACCGACCCGGTGTCGATGTGCTACACCTCGGGCACCACCGGGCGCGCCAAGGGCGTGGTGTATTCGCACCGCTCGACCGTGCTGCACACGCTGGTGGCCAGCCTGGGCGACTACGTCGGGCTGCGCGGCAGCGACGTGGTGCTGCCGGTGACGCCGATGTTCCACGCCAACAGCTGGGGTGTGCCCTACGCCGCGGTGATGACCGGCGCCAAGCTGGTGTTTCCGGGGCCGCACCTGCATCCCGAGGACCTGCTGGACCTGATGCAGCTCGAGCCGCCGACGCTGTCGCTGGGCGTGCCCACCATCTGGATGAGCCTGATCCAGCTGTTCGAGCGCGGCTTGGCCGAGCAGCCCGGCCGTTGGGCGATGCCCAAGGGCATGCGCTCGCTGGTCGGCGGCGCGCCGGTGCCCGAGTCGTTGATCCGCGCCTTCGACCGCCATGGCGTGTGGCTGCTGCAGGGCTGGGGCATGACCGAGACCTCGCCGGTGGCGTCGGTGTCGTACCCGCGGCACGAGCTGAAGGACGCGAGCCTGGACGAGCGCTACCGCCGCGCGGCGATGGCCGGCGTGCCGGTGCCGCTGGTGGACTTTCGCATCCGCACCGACGAAGGCCAGGACGCGCCGTGGGACGGCAGCACCATGGGCGAGGTGCAGGTGCGCGGACCCTTCATCACCGGCAGCTACCACGAGGTGGCGCACAGCGACGAGAAGTTCGCGCTGGATCCAGGCGGCGGCGTGTGGCTGCGCACCGGCGATGTCGCGACCATGGACGACATGGCCTTCCTGCGCATCACCGATCGCACCAAGGACCTGATCAAGTCCGGCGGCGAATGGATCAGCTCGGTCGACCTGGAAAACGCGCTGATGGCGCACGCGTCGGTGGCCGAGGCCGCGGTGGTCGCCATTCCCGACGACAAGTGGAGCGAACGGCCGCTGGCGTGCATCGTGCTCAAGCCGGGCGAACTGCTCGACGCGCGGGCGCTGGACGCGCATCTGCTGGCGCTGGGCTTCGCCAAGTGGCAGCTGCCCGAGCGCTACGAGCGCATCGACGCGGTGCCGCGCACCTCGACCGGAAAGTTCTGGAAGCTCAAGCTGCGCCAGCAGTTTCCGCGCTGAATGGTTGAGGCGGGTCGGCGGATATACAATTCCGTGATGTATATCCGGCAACAAGAGGACGCGCGATGCAGGTCTCGAAATGGGGCAACAGCTTGGCGGTCCGCCTGCCCGCGGCGGTGGTGGAAGTGCTGGGCCTGAAGGAAGGCGACGACATCGAGATCGTCGCCGCGGGCAGCCGGAAGTTCATCGTCGAGCGCTCGCCGAGCCACCAGGAGATCCTGGAGCGGCTGCGCAAGTACCGCGGCCTGATCCCCGCCGACTTCAAGTTCGATCGGCTTGAAGCCTACGCAGACCGCGGATGAGCGGTACCGCGTTCTTCGATTCCAACGTCCCGCTGTATCTGATCTGCGCCGACGAGGCCAAGGCGGCCCGGGCCGAGGCGCTGATGGCCGCCGGCGGCACGATCAGCGTGCAGGTGCTGAACGAGTTCGTGGCGGTGGCACGGCGCAAGCATGGTGCGCCGTGGCCCGCGATCCACGAGTTGCTTGCCGGCTTCAAGGCGTTGTGCACGGTGCAGCCGTTGACGCTGGCCACGCACGAGAAGGCCGCGGCGCTGGCCGAGCGCTACGGCCTGCACGTCTACGATGCCTGCATCGTTGCCAGCGCCATCGGCGCCGGTTGCGAACGGCTGTATTCCGAGGATCTGCAGCACGGACAACGCATCGAGTCCGTGACCGTGATCGATCCCTTGCGTTGATTTCGTCGGCGCGGCCTTCGGCACGCGTCCGCTTCGTCCATGAACCGCGAACCCGATCTCTTCGACCCCCCGCGCGCCGACCCCGACGACGCCATCGCGCTGGCGCAGTACGCCGAGCGCGCTTACCTCGAATACGCGCTCAGCGTCGTCAAGGGCCGCGCGCTGCCCGACGTGTGCGACGGCCAAAAGCCGGTGCAGCGCCGCATCCTGTACGCGATGCAACGCATGGGGCTGGGGTATTCGGGCCCCGGCGCCGGCGGCGCACCCAAGCCGGTGAAGAGCGCGCGCGTGGTCGGCGACGTGCTCGGGCGCTTCCACCCGCACAGCGACCAGGCCGCCTATGACGCGCTGGTGCGCATGGCGCAGGGCTTCAGCCAGCGCTACCCGCTGATCGACGGCCAGGGCAACTTCGGCAGCCGCGACGGCGACGGCGCCGCGGCGATGCGCTACACCGAGGCGCGCCTGAGCCCCATCGCGCGGCTGCTGCTCGACGAGATCGACGAAGGCACGGTCGACTTCCAGCCCAACTACGACGGCTCGACCCAGGAGCCGGCGCTGCTGCCGGCGCGGCTGCCCTTTGCGCTGCTCAACGGCGCGTCGGGCATCGCGGTCGGGTTGGCCACCGAGATCCCCAGCCACAACCTGCGCGAGGTCGCGGCCGCGGCGGTGGCGCTGATCCGCGACGACAAGCTCGCCGACGATGCGCTGTTCGAGCTGCTGCCGGCGCCGGACTTTCCGGGCGGTGCGCAGATCATCTCGAGCGCGGCCGACATCCGCGAGGCCTACGCGAGCGGCCGGGGCAGCCTGAAAGTGCGTGCGCGCTGGAAGATCGAGGACCTGGCGCGCGGCCAGTGGCAGCTGGTGGTGACCGAGCTGCCGCCGGGTGCCAGCGCGCAGCAGGTGCTGCAGGAGATCGAGGAGCTCAGCAACCCCAAGGTCAAGGCCGGCAAGAAGGCGCTGTCGCAGGAGCAACTGCAGCTCAAGGCCTCGCTGCTGGCGGTGCTGGACGCGGTGCGCGACGAGTCCGACAAGGACGCGCCGGTGCGGCTGGTGTTCGAGCCGCGCAGCCGCACGGTGGAGCAAGCCGAGCTGATCACCGCGCTGCTGGCGCACACCAGCCTGGAAGGCAGCGTGCCGCTGAACCTGACGATGGTCGGGCGCGACGGCCGCCCGGCACAGAAGAGCCTGCGCCAGATGCTCGCCGAGTGGATCGCGTTTCGCCAGGCGACGGTGCAGCGGCGCACGCAGCACCGGCTGCAGCGGGTGCTCGAGCGCATCCACGTGCTCGAAGGCCGGCAGATCGTGCTGCTGAACATCGACGAGGTGATCCGCATCATCCGCAACGCCGACGAGCCCAAGCCGGCGCTGATCGAGCGCTTCCAACTCAGCGAGCGCCAGGCCGAGGACATCCTGGAAATCCGGTTGCGCCAACTGGCGCGGCTGGAGGCGATCCGCATCGAGCAGGAGCTGAAGAACCTGCGCGACGAGCAGGGCAAGCTGCAGGAGATCCTGGGCAGTGCGGCGGCGCTGAAGCGCACGCTGATCAAGGAGATCGAGGCCGACGCCAAGGCGCACGGCGACGAGCGGCGCACGCTGGTGCAGGCCGAAAAGCGCGCGGTGGCCGAGGTGCGCATCGTCGACGAGCCGGTGACGGTGGTGGTCAGCGCCAAGGGCTGGGTGCGCGCGCTCAAGGGCCACGAGGTCGACCCGGCGTCGCTGGGCTTCAAGGCCGGCGATGCGCTGTACGGCTGCTTCGAGTGCCGCAGCGTCGACCCGCTGCTGGTCTTCGGCAGCACCGGCGGCGCCGCGGTGCGCGTGTACAGCGTGGCGGTGTCGGCGCTGCCCGGCGGGCGCGGCGACGGCCAGCCGATCACCGCGCTGATCGATCTGGAGCCCGGCACGCAGCCGGCACACTATTTCGCCGGCGCGCCCGAGACGATGCTGCTGCTGGCCAACAGCGGCGGCTATGGCTTGTTGGCCAAGATCGGCGACATGGTGGCGCGCAACCGCGGCGGCAAGAGCTTCCTCAGCGTCGACGACGGCCAGCGGCTGCTGCCGCCCGCGGTGGTGGCGCCCGGCCACAGGCAGGTGGCGTGTCTGGCGGCCAGCGCGCGGCTGTTGGTGTTCGGCCTGGACGAGCTGAAGCACCAGCCGGGCGGTGGCCGCGGACTGACGCTGATGGACGTGGACAGCAAGGACCCGCTGCTGTCGGTGGCCAGCTTCGCCGAGCAGTTGCTGCTGTCGGGCCTGGGGCGCGGCGGCAAGGCCAAGGACGAAACCTGGCGTGCGGCGGCGCTGGCCGAGCACGCGGGCAAGCGCGCACGCAAGGGGCGCAAGGCCGGCGGCTTCGTCAAGCTGCTGCGCGTGGCGCCGGCTTGACCCCGCGCAATACGAATCCGCATCGGCAGCGCAGGGTCGTTGCCGATGCACGGGCCGCGGGGCTTGCGGTGGGCTAGAGTCCGTGCCGCGACAACGCGCACCGGCGGCTGGCCGCGTGCGCCCCCGCTCGCGCAGGAGACCCGCAGCGTGCAGCCCACCGATACCTCCGACCCGGCGTACTTCCACAAGGTCGTCGATTGCCAGTGGGCCTGTCCAGCCCACACCCCCGTGCCGGAGTACATCCGGCTGATCGCCCAAGGCCGCTACGGCGACGCCTACATGGTCAACTGGGTGAGCAACGTCTTTCCCGGCATCCTCGGACGCACCTGCGACCGCCCGTGCGAGCCGGCCTGCCGGCGCAGCCGGGTGGAAGAAGAAAACCTCGCCAAGCCCGAGCCGGTGGCGATCTGCCGGCTCAAGCGGGTGGCCGCCGACCACAAGGGCGACGTGCGCGCGCGCATGCCGGCGTCGCAGCCGGCCAACGGCCTGCGCGTGGCCTGCGTCGGCGCCGGCCCGGCTTCGCTGACCGTGGCGCGCGACCTGGCGCCGCAGGGCTACGAGGTCACGGTGTTCGACAGCGAGGCCAAGGCCGGCGGCTTCATGTGGACGCAGATCCCGCGCTTTCGCCTGCCCGAGAGCGTGATCGACGAGGAGACCGGCTACATCACCGATATGCCGCACGTGCGCCTGGTCACCGGCCGGCGCATCGAGTCGATGAAGGCGCTGCTCGGCGAGGGCTACGACGCGATCTTCGTCGGCTGCGGCGCGCCGCGCGGACGTGATCTGGACATCCCGGGGCGCAAGGAAGCGGCAGCGTCGATCCACATCGGCATCGACTGGCTGGCCTCGGTGTCCTTCGGCCATGTGACGAGCGTGAAGCCGCGCGTCATCGTGCTCGGCGGCGGCAACACCGCGATGGATTGCTGCCGCTCGGCGCGGCGCTTGGGCAGCGCCGACGTCAAGGTCATCGTGCGCAGCGGCTTCGACGAGATGAAGGCGTCCCCCTGGGAGAAGGAGGACGCGATGCACGAGGGCATCCCGATCATCAACAACCACGTGCCCAAGGCCTTCGTGCACGAAGGCGGCAAGCTGGTGGGCATGAGCTTCGAGGTGGTCGAGGCGGTGTTCGATGCGCGGGGCCAGCGCACGCTGAAGCGCACCGGCCAGCCCGACGTGGTGTTCGACTGCGACGAGGTGCTGATCGCCGTCGGCCAGGAAAACGCCTTCCCCTGGATTGAGCGCGATGCCGGCATCCGCTTCGACAAGTGGGGGCTGCCGGTGCTGAACGCCAAGACGCTGCAGTCCACCTTGCCCAAGGTGTTTTTCGGCGGCGACGCCGCCTTCGGGCCGAAGAACATCATCACCGCAGTGGCGCAGGGCCACGAGGCGGCGGTGTCGATCGACCGGCTGCTGCAGGACGAGGACGTGGGGCGGCGCCCGGCGCCCTACACCAACCTGGTGTCGCAGAAGATGGGCATCCACGAGTGGAGCTACGACAACGCGGTGTCCAACGACATGCGCTTCAAGGTGCCATGGGCCAAGGCCGAAGCCGCGCTGGCCAGCATCAAGGTCGAGGTCGAACTCGGTTTCGATGCCGCCAGCGCCTATCGCGAGACGCAGCGCTGCCTGAACTGCGACGTGCAGACGGTGTTCACCGCCAAGCTGTGCATCGAGTGCGACGCCTGCGTCGACATCTGCCCGACCGACTGCATCACCTTCACCGCCAACGGTGAAGAGGCCGAGCTGCGCACCCGGCTGAAGGCGCCGTCGCTCAACCTGGAGCAGCCGCTGTACGTCAGCACCCAGCTGAAGACCGGCCGCGTGCTGGTCAAGGACGAGGACGTGTGCCTGCACTGCGGGCTGTGCGCCGAGCGCTGCCCGACCGGTGCCTGGGACATGCAGAAGTTCTTCCTGCAGATGACGCACGCCGGGCCGGGCTGCCGCGACGAGGTGCCCGAGCCGGAGGTGCTGGCATGAGCGCGCCGGGCCGCCCCAAGCGCGAATTCACCCTCGGGGGGACGGCCCGCAGGGCCAAGGGGGCCGCATGAGCATCAAGCGCATCCAGGCGGTCAACGACTTCGTCGTCAAGTTCGCCAACGTCAACGGCTCGGGCTCGGCCAGCGCCAACGAGCTGTTCAGCAAGGCCATCATCCGCATGGGCGTGCCGGTGAGCCCGCGCAACATCTTCCCGAGCAACATCCAGGGCCTGCCCACCTGGTATGAAGCCCGGGTGTGCGAGGCCGGCTGGCTGGGGCGGCGCGGCGGTGTCGACATGATGGTGGCGATGAACCCGCAGACCTGGGCGCAGGACGTGCGCGAGGTCGAAAGCGGCGGCTACCTGTTCTACGACTCGACCCGGCCGCTGCCGCCCAGCGCCTTTCGCGACGACCTGATCACGCTGGGCATGCCGATCACCGAGATCTGCAACGCCACCTACGACGACCCGCGCCAGCGCCAGTTGTTCAAGAACATCCTGTACGTCGGCGCGCTGGCGCAACTGCTGGGCATCGAGCTGCAGGTGATCGAAGCGCTGTTCGCCGAGCAGTTCCGCGGCAAGGAGCGGCTGCTGGCGTCCAACGTGCGCGCGCTGCACCTGGGGCACGACTTCGCGGCCGAGCACCTGGCGCACGAGCCGGTGGGCCTGCGCGTGCAAAGGCGCGACAAGGTCGGCCAGCGCATCCTGGTCGACGGCAACACCGCCGCGGCGCTGGGCTGCGTGTACGGCGGCGCCAGCGTGTGCGCGTGGTACCCGATCACGCCATCGTCGTCGGTCGCCGAGGCCTTCCAGAAGTACTGCGCCAAGCTGCGGGTCGACCCGAGCAACGGCGAGCAGCGCTACGCGATCGTGCAGGCCGAGGACGAGATCGCCTCGATCGGCATGGTCACCGGGGCCGGCTGGAACGGCGCGCGCGCCTTCACCGCCACCTCGGGGCCGGGGGTCAGCTTGATGACCGAGTTCATCGGCCTGGCCTACTTCGCCGAGATCCCGGTGACCATCATCAACGTGCAGCGCGGCGGGCCGTCCACCGGCATGCCCACGCGCACGCAGCAGGCCGACATCCTGAGCTGCGCTTACGCCTCGCACGGCGATACCAAGCACGTGCTGCTGTTCCCGCAGGACCCGCACGAGTGCTTCGAGCACGCGGCCGCGGCACTGGACCTGGCCGACCGGCTGCAAACGCCGGTGTTCGTCATGACCGACCTGGACATCGGCATGAACCAGCGGCTGTGCGAGCCCTTCGAGTGGGACGATGCGCGGGCTTTCGACCGCGGCAAGGTGATGAGCGCCGAGATGCTCGAGTCGGGCCGCGACTTCGGCCGCTACAAGGACGTCGACGGCGACGGCATCCCGTGGCGCACGCTGCCCGGCACGCACCCCACGCTGGGCAGCTACTTCACGCGCGGCACCACCCGCGACGAGTACGCGCGCTACTCCGAGACCGGGCGCGACTACCTGCGCAACGTGCAGCGGCTGGCCGACAAGTTCCGCACCGCGGCCACGCTGGTGCCGCAGCCGGTGCCGCGTGCCGCCGCGCAGAAGACCCGCTTCGGCGTCATCTACTTCGGCAGCACCAGCCCGGCGATGGACGAGGCGCTGCACAGCCTGGCCTCGGACGGGGTCCACGTCGACGCGCTGCGGCTGCGTGCGTTTCCGTTCCCGGCCAGCGTGCTGGAGTTCATCGACGCGCACGACGAGGTCTTTGTCGTCGAGCAAAACCACGACGCGCAGCTGCGCAGCCTGTTGATCAACGAACTGGCGGTGGCGCCGACCCGGCTGTTCGCGGTGCTGCACTACGACGGCACGCCGATCACCGCGCGCTTCATCGCGCAGGCGATCAGCCACCACGTGCAGGCGCGGCGCAACGAGATCGCGCGCAGGGCCCGAAGCACATAGACCGCACATGACCTACATCGCAAAACCCAAGCTGCACCACCCGACGCTGGCCGCGAACAAGGTCGGCTTCACGCGGCGCGACTACGAAGGCAAGATCAGCACGCTGTGCGCCGGCTGCGGCCACGACAGCATCAGCGCGGCGATCATCCAGGCCTGTTGGGAACTCGACATCGAGCCGCACCGCGTGGCCAAGCTGTCGGGCATCGGCTGCTCCAGCAAGACGCCCGACTACTTCCTCGGCGCCAGCCACGGCTTCAACACCGTGCACGGGCGCATGCCCAGCGTGCTCACCGGCGCGAATCTCGCCAACCGCGATCTGCTGTACCTGGGCATCTCGGGCGATGGCGACTCGGCGTCGATCGGCCTCGGGCAGTTCGCGCACGCGATGCGCCGCGGCGTGCGCATGGTCTACATCGTCGAGAACAACGGCGTGTACGGCCTGACCAAGGGCCAGTTCAGCGCCACCGCCGACCGCGGCTCCAAGTCGAAGAAGGGCGCGATCAACCGCGACTCGCCGGTGGATCTGGTGGGCATGGCGCTGCAGCTGGGCGCGACCTACGTCGCGCGCGGCTTTTCCGGCGACAAGGCGCAGCTGGTGCCGTTGATCCAGGGCGCGATCCGCCACGGCGGCGCCGCCTTCATCGACGTCATCAGCCCCTGCGTGGCCTTCAACAACCACGAGGGCAGTACGCGCTCCTACGACTACGTGCGCGAGCACAACGACGCGGTCAGCCGCATCGACTTCATCGCGCTGGCCGACGAGATCAGCGCCGAGCCCGCGCCGGGCGAGCTGATCACGCTGCCGCAGCCCGACGGCAGCCTGATGCGGGTGCGCAAGTTGCACGCCGGTTATGACCCGACCGACCGCGTCGTGGCGATGAACCAGGTGCACGCGCTGCAGGCCAGCGGCGAGGTCGTCACCGGGCTGCTCTACGTCGACCCCGACGCGACCGACCTGCATGCCGCGCTGAACACCAGCTCGACGCCGCTGAATCAGCTTGATGAGGCGGCGCTGTGCCCGGGCGCGGCGGCGCTGGCAAAGATCAACGCGTCGCTGCGCTGACGCTGCAGCGCGCAAGTTGTGGACGACGCCACCGCGCTGCTGGACCCGCTGATCGGCGGGCCCGGCACCAAGGGCTACCCGCATCAGGCTGCGCCGCTGCGGCGCTCGGCGATCGCGGCCCAGGGCTGGAACCTGCTGCGCGGCGACCTGCCGCTGCCGCTGGCAGTGCTCCACCGCGATGCGTTGCACGGCAACCTGCAATGGATGCAGCGTTTTGCCGACGCGCACGGCGTGGCGCTGGCGCCGCACGGCAAGACGACGATGTCGCCGCAGCTGTTCGACGCCCAGCTGCGCGCCGGTGCCTGGGGCATCACTTTCGCCAACGTGACGCAGGCGCGGCTGGGGCTGGCCAGCGGTGTGAAGCGCTCGCTGATTGCCAACCAGGTGCTTGCCGCGGCCGACCTCGACGGCATCGCTGCCGCGCTGCGCGAGCATGATGGGGCGCGGCTGCTGTTCCTGGTGGATTCGATCGAACAGCTCGACGGCATCGAGGCCTGGCACCGCGCGCGCGGCGCGGCGCCGGCAGCGTTGGAGGTACTGCTCGAGCTGGGGCTGGACGGTGGGCGCACCGGCTGCCGCAGCCACGACCAGGCGCTGAGCCTGGCGCGCCGGCTGCACGCGAGCACGGCCGTGCGCCTGGCCGGCATCGAGTGCTACGAGGGCCTGTGGGCCAGCGGCCGCAGCGGCGAGGACACCGCGCTGGTGAACAGCCTGCTGCAGCGCGTGGCCGACCTGGCCGCGGCCTGCGAGCGCGAACAACTGTTCGAGACGGACGAGGTGCTGGTCAGCGCCGGCGGCTCGGCGGTGTTCGATCTGGTGGCACCCAGGCTGAAACCCGCGCTGTCGCTGCCGGTGCGCGGCGTGCTGCGTTCAGGCTGCTACGTCACGCACGACGACGGCAGCTACCGGCGCTATCTGTCGGCGATGGATGCGCGGCTGGGCTGCGGCCATGGCCTGCAAGCCGCGCTGCAGGTGTGGGCGCAGGTGCAGTCGGTTCCGGAGCCAGGGCTGGCGATCCTGACGGCCGGCAAGCGGGATGTGTCCTACGACCTCGAGATGCCGATCCCGGTGTTTTGGTGCCGGTGCGGCCAAGCGCAGCCCCACAGCGCCCCGGCGTCGTGGCGCATCGCCGCGCTGAACGACCAGCATGCCTACCTGCGCTTCGAGCCCGATGCAGCGCCGCGCTTGGGCGACCTGATCGGGCTGGGCATCTCGCACCCGTGCACCACCTTCGACAAGTGGCGCTGGATGGCGGTGGTCGACGCCCGCTACAACGTGGTCGACGCCATCGTCACGCACTTCTGAAGAGCGCCGGCCGCGGGCCATGCCGGCGGCTCAGCCGCCGATGTCGATCACGACCTTGCCGCTGGCGCGCCGCTCGGCCAGCGCGCGGTACGCGTCGGGCAGTTGCTCGAAGCCGAAGCGCGCGCCGATGTGCGGTCTGAACAGCCCCTGCGCGGCCAGCGCCTCGACCGCCTGACGGTTCTGCAGGCCGCGCTCGGGGTCGCGGCGGCCGTACTCGCCGGCACGCACGCCGATCACGGCAAAGCCCTTGATCAGCGGCAGGTTGGCCGGCACGCTGGCGATGCGTCCGCTGGCAAAGCCCACCACCAGCAGCCGGCCGCCCCAGGCGATGCAATGCAGCGACGCATCGAAGACATCGCCGCCCACCGGGTCGAAGACCACGTTGGCGCCGCGACCGCCGGTCAGCGCCTTGACCGCATCGCTCATGCCCTTGGCGCCGGGTGCGAGCACCAAGGTGTGCGCGGCGCCGGCCGCGCGCGCTGCCTCCAGCTTGGCGGCTGAGCGGGCGGTGGCGATCACGCTCGCGCCGAGAAAGTGGCCCAGTTGCACCGCGGCCAGGCCGGCGCCGCCGCCGGCGCCATGCACCAGCAGCGTCTCGCCCGGCTGCAGCGCGCCACGGCGCACCAGCGCGACCCAGGCGGTCAACGCGGCCACCGCGTAGGCCGCGCCCTCGGCCATGCTGAAGCCGCTCGGCAGCGGCCGAAGCAGCGCCGGCGGCGCGAGCAACTCCTCAGTGAAGGCGCCGTTCGGCGCGCTGTAGCACACGGGGTCGCCCACTGCAGGCCAGCGCACGCCGCTTGCGGCCTCGACCACCTCGCCCGCGCATTCCATGCCGGCGACGAACGGCAACGCCGGGCGGTGCTGGTACCTGCCCTGGGCCATCAGCAGATCGCCGAAGTTCAGCGCCGCCGCGTGCACCCGAACGCGAAGCTGACCGGGCGGGCAGGGCAGGTGCGGCTGGCGCAGCAACTGCAGCCCGCCGTGGTCGTCGCGCAGCTCGGTGCACGACCAGGCGCGGTGGCGGCTCATCGGCGTGATCTGGCTGGTGCGCAGCGCATGGGGCCACGGACCGATGGCGTGGCCGCGATCGTCACGCCCGGCCGCGCCGGCGCCACAGCGCCCAAGCCGCGATGCACAGCAGCGAGCCGACGAAGGCCGCGATCAAGTCGGCGACCGACACGGTGATCTGGCCCAGCCCGAAGTCGATGCCCAGCCACGCAAACAGCCAGCCGCCGACCAACGCGCCGAGCATGCCGATCAGCAGGTTGGTCCAGCGGCCGTAGCCGGCGCGCTGCCGCGTGGCGATCCTGCCGGCCAATGCGCCCGCGAACGACCCGACCAGGGCCCACACGATGAGCTTGCCAACGAATATCCAGTCCATTGCGGGGTCCTCGATCGTGGTACGGCCCGGCCGCGGCCGGGGTTGGCCGTGTGGCGTTGGCGGCCTGCGCCGGCGCCGCACGGCGGCGGCTTCGGTAGCATTGTGGCAAGCCTGTGCCCTGCGAGACCGAACCGATGATCGAACGCACGCTATTCAATGCCGACCACCGCGCCTTTGCCGACAGCTTCGCGCGCTTCGTCGACAAGGAGATCGCGCCTTGGCATGCGCAGTGGGAAGAGCAGGGCTATGTCGACCGCGAGGTCTGGCGCAAGGCCGGCGCCAACGGCTTGCTGTGCATGACCATGCCCGAGGCCTACGGCGGCGCCGGGGCCGACAAGCTGTATTCGGTGGCGCAGATGGAGCTGCTCAGTGCCGGCGGCTTCAGCGGCATCGGCTTCGGGCTGCACAACGAGATCGTCGCACCGTACATCCTGCACTACGGCACCGAGGCGCAGAAGCAGCGCTACCTGCCCGGGCTGGCCAGCGGCGAGATCGTGGGCGCGATCGCGATGAGCGAGCCGGGCGCCGGCTCGGACCTGCAGGCGGTGAAGACCAGCGCGGTGCTGCAAGGCAGCCACTACCTGCTCAACGGCAGCAAGACCTTCATCACCAACGGCTGGCACGCCGACCTGGTGATCGTGGTGGCCAAGACCCACCCCGAGGCCGGCGCCAAGGGCACCAGCTTGCTGCTGGTCGAGCGCGGCATGGCCGGCTTCGAGCGCGGCAAGCGGCTGAAGAAGGTCGGCATGAAGGCGCAGGACACCTCGGAGCTGTTCTTCGACGGCGTCAAGGTGCCGGCCGACAACCTGCTGGGCGGGCCCGGGCAGCTCAACCGCGGCTTCATTTGCCTGATGGAGCAGCTGCCGTGGGAGCGGCTGCAGATCGCCATCGGCGCGGTGGCCAGCATGCAAGCGGCGATCGACCAGACCATCGCCTATGTCAACCAGCGCCAGGTGTTCGGCCAGGCGCTGGCCGCATACCAGAACACGCGCTGGAAGCTGGCCGAACTGCAGACCGAGACCCAGGTGGCGCGTGTCTTCGTCGACAAGTGCATCGAGCTGCTGCTGCATGAACGGCTCGACACCGCCACCGCGTCGATGGCCAAGTACTGGTGCAGCGACCTGCAGAACAAGGTGATCGACGAATGCGTGCAACTGCACGGCGGCTACGGCTACATGTGGGATCTGCCGGTGGCGCGCGCCTGGGCCGACGCGCGCGTGCAGCGCATCTATGGCGGCACCAACGAGATCATGAAAGAGGTGATCAGCCGCTCGCTCGGGCTGGGCGGGCGATGAGCCCGGGGGTGTGCCGATTCCTGCGCCATGCCGCGCTGGCGCTGCTGGGCGGCGCCGCCGCCGCGGCGCAGGCGCAGCAGCCGTTCACCTTCCTGACCAACTGGTATGCGCAGGCCGAGCACGGCGGCTTCTACCAGGCGCAAGCCGCGGGCCTGTACAAGAAGGAGGGCCTGGACGTCAGGCTGCGCATGGGCGGGCCGCAGGTCAACGGGCTGCAACTGCTGGCCGCGGGCCAGGCCGACTGCCTGATGGGCTACGACGTGCAGATCATCAAGGCGCACGAGCAGGGCATCGACGCGGTGACGGTGGCCGCGGCCTTCCAGAAGGACCCGCTGGTGATGATCGGCCACCCCGAGGTGTTCAAGACCATGGCCGACCTGAAGGGCCGCACCATCCTGATCTCGGCCGACGCGCACACCAACTACTGGCCGTGGCTGCGATCCACCTTCGGCCTGAGCGACTCGCAGCTGCGGCCCTACACCTTCAATATCCAGCCTTTCATCGCCGACCGCAACGCGGTGCAGCAGGGCTACCTGTCCAGCGAGCCCTACGCCATCGAGCAGCAGGCCGGCTTCAAGCCCACCGCGCTGCTGCTGTCGGACTCCGGCTGGCCGCCGTATTCGACCACCATCGTGTGCATGCGCGACACGCTGAAGAAACGGCCCAAGGAGGTGGCCGCCTTCGTCAAAGCCAGCATGCAGGGCTGGAAGGACTACCTGCAGGCCGATCCGGCCGCGGCCGATGCGCTGATCAAGAAGGACAACCCGAACATGAGCGACGAACTGCTGGCGCACGGGCGCAAGATGATGCTCGCCAGCGGCATGGTCTTCGGCGGCGACGCGGCGCGCGCCGGCGTGGGCACGATGAACGGCGAGCGCTTTCGCCAGACCCACGACATGATGGTGTCGCTGAAGCTGCTGGACCCCAGGGTCGACGTGAAGAAGACCTACACCACCGAGTTCGTCAAGGACTTGCGCATCCTGCCCTGACGCGCGCCGCCGCATGACCGACGAGGCCCGCGTTCCCGCCGTCGAGCTGCATGCGCTTGGCAAGACCTACCCGAACGGCACCTGCGCGCTGCAACCGCTGGACCTGCGTGTCGGCGAAGGCGAGTTCCTGACGCTGATCGGCCCTTCGGGCTGCGGCAAGAGCACGCTGCTGAACCTGATCGCCGGGCTCCTGGAACCCAGCGTGGGCAGCCTGCGGCTGTGGGGGCAACCGGTGCAGCAGGTCGAAGGCAGCGGCCACCGGCTAGCCTTCGTGTTCCAGGCGCCCACGCTCATGCCCTGGGCCGACGTGCAGACCAACGTGCGGCTGCCGCTGGACCTGGCCGGCGTGTCCCGGGGCGACGCGCGACAACGGGTGCGCGAGGCGCTGGCGCTGGTCGGGCTGGAACGCTGTGCCACCCAGCGGCCGCGCGAGCTGTCCGGCGGCATGCGCATGCGCGCCTCGATCGCGCGCGCGCTGGTCACCCGGCCCACGCTGCTGCTGATGGACGAACCCTTCGCCGCGCTCGACCAGATCACGCGCGACAAGCTCGACGCCGAGCTGCTCGCGCTGTGGCGTGCGCAAGGGCTGACGGTGGTGTTCGTCACGCACTCGATCCACGAAGCGGTATACCTGTCCAGCCGCGTGCTGGTGATGGCGGCGCACCCGGGGCGGCTGGTCGACGAGTTCCACATCGGCGAACCCTATCCGCGCGCGCCGGGCTTTCGCGTCAGCACCGGCTTCGCGCAGCACGCGCAGCGCCTGCAGCGCAGTCTGCTGCGCGCCAGCGGCGCGCCGCTCGACGAGGCGCCGGCTTGACGCCCGCCGCGCCAGCGCGCAGCGCCCGCGCCCGGCTGCGCAGCATCGCCTACCCGCTGGCGGTGGCACTGGCGCTGCTGGCGCTGTGGCAGTGGGTGGTTGCGGCGTTCGAGCTGCCGGCTTTCCTGCTGCCGTCGCCGCTGCGCGTGGCACAGGCGCTGGCCTCCGATGCCGGGCTGCTGCTGGCGGCGCTTGGGGTCACCCTGAAGATCACCGTGATGGCCTTGCTGTGCGCCACCGTGCTGGGCGTGCTGATCGCATTTGCCTTCGTGCAAAGCCGCGTCATCGAAACCGCGCTGCTGCCCTATGCGGTGCTGCTGCAGGTGACGCCGATCGTCGCCATCGCGCCGCTGATCATCATCTGGGTGAAGGACGCCACCGCCTCGCTGGTGATCTGCGCGACGCTGGTGGCGCTGTTCCCGATGATCTCCAACACCACGCTGGGGCTGCGCAGCGTCGAGCCCGGCTTGCTGAGCTTGTTCAAGCTGCACCGCGCCAGCCGCTGGCAGCTGCTGTGGCGGCTGCGCGTGCCCAGTGCGCTGCCGTACTTCTTTGCCGGGCTGCGCGTCAGCTCGGGGCTGGCGCTGATCGGCGCGGTGGTGGCCGAGTTCGTCGCCGGCACCGGCGGCACCGGCTCGGGGCTGGCCTACCAGATCCTGCAAAGCGGCTACCAGTTGAACATCGCACGCATGTTCGCCGCGCTGGTGCTGATCGGGCTGGCCGGCGTGCTGCTGTACGCCGCCGTCGCCGTGCTGTCGCGCTGGGCGCTGGGTGGCTGGCACGACAGCGAGGTCCGTGCCGATGGCTGAGCAGGCTGACTACCATCGGCAGGTTGACCTGCACATCGATTCACCACTTCGAGCGCGCACATGACCGACCACAGCTTCGCAGCGGGCCGCTTCAAGCTCACCTACTCGACGATGTTCGACCCGCCGGCCGAGCTGCACCAGCGCTTCGATGCCGCGCTGGCCGGCGTGCGCTCGAGCCTCGGCGCCGAGCATCCGATGTGGATCGGCGGGCGCGCGCGCAGCGCCGCCGCGCAGTTCGAGTTGCGCTCGCCGATCGACCGCGACCTGCTGCTCGGCCGCTACGCGCGCGGCACGGCGGCGGATGTGGCTGATGCGGTGGCGGCGGCCGCCGCGGCGCAGGCCGGCTGGGCCGCAACGCCGTGGCCCGAGCGAGTGCGCGTGTTGCTGCGCGCCGCCGAGCTGATCGAGCAGCGCGTCTATGAGATCTCGGCCGCGGTGGCGCTCGAGGTCGGCAAGAACCGCATGGAAGCGCTCGGCGAGGTGCAGGAGACCGCCGATTTGGTGCGCTGGTACTGCGAGCAGATGCAGGCCAACGACGGCTTCGACCGTGTCTTGCCCGACGACCCGCTGCCCGGCTGGCGCAGCCACAACCGCACGCGGCTGCGCCCGCACGGCGTGTGGGCAGTGATCGCGCCGTTCAACTTCCCGTTCGCGCTGGCCGGCGGGCCGATCGCCGCGGCGCTCGTGGCCGGCAACACGGTGGTGTTCAAGGTGGCGAGCGACACCGCGGGCAGCGGCGTGGCTCTGATGCAGGCTTTCCACGATGCCGGGCTGCCCGACGGCGTGCTCAACCACCTGATGGGTCCGGGCGACGAGGTCGGCGGCGCGCTGGCGGGTGATGTGCGCGGTGCCGGCATCACCTTCACCGGCTCGCACGAGGTGGGCATGGGCATCGTGCGCAGCTTGGCCGCGCGCGGCTGGCCGCGGCCGTGCATCGCCGAGATGGGCGGCAAGAACGCGGCGATCGTCAGCCGCCATGCCGACCTGGAGCGCGCTGCCACTGGCATCGTGCGCTCGGCCTTCGGGCTGCAGGGGCAGAAGTGCTCGGCCTGCTCGCGCGTGTACGCCGAGCGCGCGGTGGCGCGTGAGCTGCGCGAGCGCATCGTCGCCTTGACCGAAGCGATCGCGGTGGGCGACCCGACCGAGCAGCGGCACTGGATGGGCCCGGTGATCAACGAAGCCGCGCAGCGCCGCTACCGCCGCTGCGTCGACGCGCTGCGCGCGGTGGGAGAGGTCTACACCGGCGCGCGCGTGCTCGACCAGGGTGCGCTGGCGCGCGGTTGGTTTGTCGCGCCCACGGTGGGCAGTGCGCCGCCGCAGCATGCGCTGTGGCGCGACGAACATTTCCTGCCGCTGCTGCTGATCGGCGAGGTCGATTCGCTGGACGAGGCGATCACGCGCGCCAACGCGTCCGACTACGGCCTGACCGCGGGCTTCTACGGTGCGCCGCAAGAGATCGCCACCTTCCTCGACCGCATCGAAGCCGGCGTGGTCTACGTCAACCGGCCGCAGGGCGCGACCACCGGCGCCTGGCCCGGCTACCAGCCCTTCGGCGGCTGGAAGGGCAGCGGCAGCAGCGGCAAGGCGATCGGCTCGTTCTGGTATTTGCCGCAGTACCTGCGCGAGCAGTCGTGCACCATCGTCGAATGACGCGGGCTACAGCGGCTTCTTGATCAGGTTGGCGATCTCGCCGACGATGCCGCGGCGGAAGGCCATCACGCACACGACGAAGATCAGGCCCTGCACGATGGTCACCCAGGCGCCGAGCTGGGCCAGGTAGTTCTGCATCGTGATGATGATCGCCGCGCCCACCACCGGGCCGAAGATCGTGCCCATGCCGCCCAGCAGCGTCATCAGCACCACCTCGCCGGACATGGTCCAGTACACGTCGGTCAGCGACGCCAGTTGGAACACCAGCGCCTTGGTCGCGCCGGCCAGCCCGGCCAGCCCGGCCGACAGCACGAAGGCGATCAGCTTGTAGCGGTCGGTGTCGTAGCCCAGCGAGATGGCGCGCGCCTCGTTCTCGCGGATCGCCTTGAGCACCTGGCCGAAGGGCGAGTGCACGATGCGCCAGATCAGCAGGAAGCCGCCGATGAAGATGGCATAGACCAGCGGGTACATCGTCTGGGCGCTGCCCATGTCGACCAGTCCCAGCAGCTTGCCGCGCGGCACCGCCTGGATGCCGTCTTCGCCGCCGGTGAACGGTGCTTGCAGATAGAAGAAGAACACCATCTGCGCCAGCGCCAGCGTGATCATCGCGAAGTAGATGCCCTGGCGACGGATCGCCAGCAGACCGGCCAGCCAGCCCAGCAGCACCGAGCAGCCGGTGCCGAAGACGATGGCCAGCTCCGGCGTGAAACCCCAGGCCTTGGCCGCGTGCGCCGACGCATAACCCGCGGTGCCGAGGAACATCGCGTGGCCGAACGACAGCAGCCCGCCGAAGCCCAGCAGCAGGTTGAAGGCACAGGCGAAGAGCGCGAAGCACATCACCTTCATCAGGAAGATCGGGTACACCACCAGCGGCGCGACGGCGAAGAAGCCGGCCATCAACACGAAGGCGATCCACTGGTGGCGCGGCACGCCGCCGCTGCGCGCCGCCGCGCTGCGGCTGGGGGAGGTGACGCTGGCGCTCACGGCGTGCGGGCCTACTTCTCGGTGCCGAACAGGCCGGCGGGTTTGAGCAGCAGCACGATCGCCATGATGACGAAGATCACCGTGCTCGAGGCTTCGGGGTAGAACACCTTGGTCAGGCCCTCGATCAGGCCCAGGCCGAAGCCGGTGACGATGGCGCCCATGATCGAGCCCATGCCGCCGATCACCACCACGGCGAAGACGACGATGATCAGGCTCTCGCCCATCTGCGGGCTGACCTGGTACACCGGCGCGGCCATCACGCCGGCCAGCGCCGCCAGGCCGACGCCGAAGCCGTAGGTCAGCGTGATCATGCGCGGCACGTTGATGCCGAAGGCCTGCACCAGCTGCGGGTTCTCGGTGGCCGCGCGCAGGTACGAGCCAAGCTTGGTGCGTTCGATCATGTACCAGGTCGACAGGCACACCAGCAGCGAGGCGACGATGATCCAGGCGCGGTAGTTGGGCAGGAACATGAAGCCCAGGTTCTGCCCGCCCAGCAGCTGCTGCGGGATCGCGTAGGGCTGCCCCGAAGAGCCGTACTGGTGGCGGAACAGCCCCTGGATGATCAGTGCCAGGCCGAAGGTCAGCAGCAGGCCGTAAAGGTGGTCGAGCTTGTACAGCTTGGACAGCATCAGCCGCTCGATCACCACGCCGGTGGCGCCGACCACCACCGGCGCGATCAGCAGCGACCACCAGTAGCCCACGCCGAGGTGGTTCAGCAGCAAATAGGCGACGAAGGCGCCCATCATGTACTGCGCGCCGTGCGCGAAGTTGATGATGTTCAGCAGGCCGAAGATCACCGCCAGCCCCAGCGACAGCAGCGCATAGAACGAGCCGTTGATCAGCCCGATCAACAGCTGGCCGAACAGGGCCTGGGTGGGGATGCCGAAGATCTCGGTCATGGCGATGGTGTCGACGCGGCTCGGGGCGGCGGCCGCGCCGCCGCCCGGGGCGGTGCCTCAGCTCTTGGTGACCATCGGGCAGCCACCCTGGTCCATCGGGCGGAAGGCCTGGTCGGCAGGAATGGTCGCGCGCACCTTCAGGTAGTCCCAGGGCGCCTTGGACTCGGCCGGCTTCTTCACTTCGACCAGATAGGCGTTGTGCAGCTTGCGGCCGTCGGCGCGGATCGAGCCCTTGCCGAACAGCGGGTCGTCGGTGGGCAGCTTCTTCATCTCGGCCACGACCTTGACGCCGTCGTCGGTCTTGCCGGCCTCGACCGCCTTCAGGTAGTGCAGCACCGAGGCGTAGACGCCGGCCTGCACCATCGTCGGGTACTTGCCGCCGCTGGCCGCGACGAAGCGCTTGGTCCAGGCGCGGGTCTGGTCGTTCAGGTCCCAGTAGAAGGTGGTGGTGAAGATCAACCCCTGCGCGATCGGCAGGCCCAGACTGTTGATGTCGGTGATGAACATCAGCATGCCGGCCAGGCTCTGTCCGCCCTTGACGATGCCGAACTCGGCCGCCTGCTTGATCGAGTTGATGGTGTCGCCGCCGGCATTGGCCAGGCCGATGACCTTGGCCTTGGAGGCCTGGGCCTGCAGCAGGAAGGACGAGAAGTCGGTGGCCGGGAACGGCGTGCGCACGCTGCCCAGCACCTTGCCGCCGGCGGCCTTGATCGCCGCGGTGGTGTCGCGCTCGAGCGCGTGGCCGAAGGCGTAGTCTGCGGTGAGGAAGAACCAGGTGTTGCCACCGGTCTTGGTGATGGCGCTGCCGGTGCCGTTGGCCAGCATCCAGGTGTCATAGGTCCAGTGCACCGTGGTCGGGCTGCAGGCCTTGCCGGTCAGGTCGGAGGTGGCCGCACCGGAGTTGATGAAGGCCTTGCCCTTTTCCTTGCTGATCTCGCTGATGGCCAGCGCCACCGACGACGTGGGCACGTCGAAGATCGCATCGACCTTGTCGACGTCGTACCACTGGCGCGCGACGTTCGAGCCGACGTCAGGCTTGTTCTGGTGGTCGGCCGAGACGACCTCGACCTTCATGCCCTTGGCCGCGGCGCCGAAGTCCTCGATCGCCATCTTGGCGGCGACCACGGCGCCGGGCCCGGACACGTCGGCATAAACGCCCGACATGTCGTTCATCACGCCGATCTTGACCACGCCGTCGGAGACTTGCGCGCTGGCGCCGGTGGCCATCGCGGCCAGTGCGGCCGAGACGAAGAGCGAGTTTAGGTTGCGTTGCATCGGTGCATCTCCTGGTTGAGGGGAACTGAAGCGGTGGAAGGAAGACGAAGAACCCGGCGCCTATACGCCGAGAAACTCGCGCAGCATAGCCATCTTCGCGTCGAGTTCGGCCGCCGCGAAACCTTGCACGATGCGGCCGTGCTCCATCACGTAGAAGTGGTCGGCCAGCGGCGCGGCGAAGCGGAAATTCTGCTCGACCATCACGATGGTGAAGCCGCGCTCGCGCAAGGTGCGGATCATCTTTGCCAGCGCCTGCACGATCACCGGCGCCAGCCCTTCGGAGATCTCGTCCAGCAGCAGCAGCTTGGCGCCGGTGCGCAGGATGCGCGCCACCGCCAGCATCTGCTGCTCGCCGCCCGACAACCGCGTGCCGGGGCTGGCGCGGCGCTCGTACAGGTTGGGAAACATCGCGTAGATCTCGTCCAGCGCCATGCCGCCGCTGGCCACTGCGGGCGGCAGCTGCAGGTTTTCCTCGCACGACAGGCTGGCGAAGATGCCGCGCTCTTCGGGGCAGTAGCCCAGGCCGAGCTGCGCGATGCGGTGCGGCGGCAGCTTCACCGCCTCGACGCCGTTGATCATGATCGAGCCGCTGCGCCGCCCGGTCAGCCCCATGATCGCCTTCAGCGTGGTGGTGCGCCCCGAGCCGTTGCGCCCCAGCAGCGTGACCACCTCGCCGCGGTTCACGCGCAGATCGACGCCGTGCAGGATGTGCGACTCGCCGTAGAAGGCGTGCACGCCGTGAAGCCGCAGATACTCGACGCCTTCGCGCTGCGCTGCCGGCTCAGCCATGAGCGCCCTGCAGTTCGACTTGTTCGCTGCCCATATAGGCCTGCAGCACCTCGGGGTTCTTCGACACCACTTCGTAGGACCCTTCGGCGATCACCTGGCCGCGCTGCAGCACGCTGATGGTGTCGGCGATGCTCGACACCACGTTCATGTTGTGCTCGACCATCAGCACCGTGCGGTTGGCCGACACCTTCTTGATCAGCTGCGTCACGCGCTCGACGTCCTCGTGGCCCATGCCCTGCGTGGGCTCGTCCAGCAGCAGCAGTTGCGGCTCGGTGGCCAGCGTGGTGGCGATCTCGAGCGCGCGCTTGCGCCCGTAGGGCAGCTCCACCGTCTGGGTGTCGGCGAACTCGCCCAGGTCCACCGTGCGCAGCAACTCCATCGCGCGCTCGTTCAGCACGTCCAGCGAACGGGCCGGCTTCCAGAAGTGGAACGAGGTGCCCAGCGCGCGCTGCAGCCCGATGCGCACGTTTTCCAGCACCGTCATGTGCGGGAAGGTGGCCGAGATCTGGAACGAGCGCACCATGCCGCGCCGCGCCACCTGCGCCGGCTTTTCCATGGTGATGTCGGCGCCGTTGTAGAGGATCTTGCTGCGTGTGGGGATCAGGAACTTGGTCAGCAGGTTGAACACCGTGGTCTTGCCGGCGCCGTTCGGGCCGATCAGCGCGTGGATGTGGCCGCGGCGCACGCGCAGGTTCACGCCGCTCACCGCGGCGAAGCCCTTGAACTCCTTCACCAGATCGGTGGTCTCGAGGATGTAGCTGTTGTCGGCCATGTCGGCGTGGGTCGGCCATCGCGGCCGCAAACTGGCCTTGAATCCGGCCTGAAACCGGCGGGGCAATGGCGGCGCAGTGTAGCGGCTCGCGGCGCCGGCGCAGCGCGGATTCACCCGAATCCGGGCGCCGCCCAAAGCGTTGTTTTGGGTGCATATTTCACGCTGGTGGCGTTGCCGGCGCGCACTGCGCGGACACGGTGGCGCTTGACCGGCGCTGCGTCGCGCGCGAAGCCTTCGAGCCGCGCCCGGCCGGTCGCCGGCCTGCGCGGCAGGCCGCTGCGGGCCGCGATGCCCCTGATGGCGGCGCGGACACCCGGCACGGGTTTGCCGCAGATCTAAAAGATGCATATCGTCTGCATCATTAGACTTCCAACCGCGATGAAGCCTGCCAGTACCTTGCCCGACCCGGCGCCCGACCCCTTGGCTGCAGCGCTGGTGCGGCCGTACCGCCACGGCTTCGTCACCGAGATCGAAACCGACTCGCTGCCGCCCGGCCTGGACGAGGGCACGATCCGCGAGATCTCGCGCCGCAAGCGCGAGCCCGCCTTCCTGCTCGAGTGGCGGTTGGCGGCGTTCGAGCGCTGGCTCGGCATGCGCGAGCCGACCTGGGGTCAGTTGCGCATCGCGCCGATCGACTTCCAGGCGCAAAGCTACTACGCCGCGCCGAAGTCGGCGGCCGACGGGCCGAAGAGCCTGGACGAGGTCGACCCCAAGCTGCTCGAGACCTACGAAAAGCTCGGCGTGCCGCTGCACGAGCGCGCCGCGCTCGCCGGTGTCGCGGTCGATGCAGTGTTCGATTCGGTCTCGGTGGGCACCACCTTTCGCGAGCAGCTGGCCGAGGTCGGCGTCATCTTCTGCTCGTTCTCGCACGCGGTTGAGCACCACCCCGAGCTGGTCGAGCGCTACCTCGGCACGGTGGTGCCGCCGGGCGACAACTTCTACGCGGCGCTGAACTCGGCCGCGTTCTCCGACGGCTCCTTCGTCTACATCCCCGAGGGCGTGCGCTGCCCGATGGAGCTGTCGTCGTACTTTCGCATCAACGCGCGCAACACCGGGCAGTTCGAGCGCACGCTGATCATCGCCGAGCGCGGCGCGCAGGTCAGCTACCTCGAAGGCTGCACCGCGCCGCAGCGCGACGAGCACCAGCTGCACGCGGCGGTGGTCGAGCTGATCGCGCACGACGACGCCAAGATCAAGTACTCGACGGTGCAGAACTGGTACCCGGGCGACGAGCACGGCCGCGGCGGCATCTACAACTTCGTGACCAAGCGCGGCCTGTGCGCCGGGCGGCGCTCGCGCATCGCCTGGACGCAGATCGAGACCGGCTCGGCGATCACCTGGAAATACCCGAGCGTGGTGCTGCGCGGCGACGAGTCGGCCGGCGAGTTCCATTCGATCGCGGTGTCGAACCACGCGCAGCAGGCCGACACCGGCACCAAGATGATCCACCTCGGCCGCGACACGACCAGCCGCATCGTCTCCAAGGGCATCAGTGCCGGCCATGCGCAAAACAGCTACCGCGGCCTGGTGCGCATCGCGCCGACCGCGTCCGGTGCGCGCAACCACACGCAGTGCGACTCGCTGCTGATCGGCCCTGACTGCGGCGCGCACACCTTCCCGACGGTGGATGCGGCGCGCGCCGACGCGCTGGTCGAGCACGAGGCGACGACGACCCGCATCTCCGAGGAGCGCCTGTTCTACTGCCAGCAGCGCGGCATCGCGGCGGACGAAGCCACCGCGCTGATCGTCGGCGGCTTTTGTCAGGCGGTGCTCGACGAGCTGCCGATGGAGTTCGCGCTCGAGGCCAAGGCGCTGCTGGCGGTGTCGCTCGAAGGCGCGGTCGGTTGACGTCGCATCACCCCATCCAAGGACCACCATGACCCGATCCGAAGCCTTGCTGCAGGTGCGCGACCTGCGCGTCGACGTCGGCAGCCGCAACGTGCTGAAGTCGATCACCTTCGACCTGCCCGCCGGCGGGCTGATCGTGCTGATGGGCGCCAACGGCAGCGGCAAGAGCACGCTCGGCCTGGCGTTGGCCGGGCACCCGCGCTACCGCGTCACCGGCGGCGAGGTCCGCTTCGGCGGCCAGGACCTGCTCGCGCTGGACGTCACCGCGCGGGCGCGCGCCGGCCTGTTCGTGTCGATGCAGGCGCCGCCCGACGTGCCCGGGGTGAAGAACAACCTGTTCATCCGCACCGCGCTCAACGCGGTGCGCGCCGCGCGCGGCGAGGACGCGCTCGACGCCTACGACTTTCTCGGCGATGCCAAAGCCGCGGCCGCCCGCCTGGGGCTGCCCGAAACACTGCTCAACCGGCCAGTCAACGACGGTTTTTCCGGCGGCGAGCGCAAGCGCAACGAACTGCTGCAGCTGACGCTGCTGCAGCCGCGGCTGGCGGTGCTCGACGAGATCGATTCCGGCCTGGACGTCGACGGCGTGCGCACCGTGGTCGAGGTCATCGAGCAGCAGCGCGCGCGCGGCATGGCCTTTGTCGTCGTGTCGCATTACCTGCAGCTGGTCGAAGCGCTGGCACCCGACGCGGTGCTGCGGCTCGATCAGGGCTGCATCGGCCAGACCGGCGGCCTGGACCTGGCGCGCGAGATCGCCGAGCGCGGCTTCGCGCGCGCGTCGCTGCCGCAACCGGCCTGATGGAGCGCACCGCGATGGACGCTGCCCGAGCCGACGCGCTGTCCGCCCGCCAGCGGCTGGCAGCCGAGGGCTGGATCTCGCCGCGCGCCGAGTCGTTCAGGCACCTGCCGCCGCCCGCGGCCGAGGTCTGGCTCGGCGCTGCCACCGACGCCGCGCACACCGACTGCGCGGCCCCGCCGCTGGCCGGCGCCGGCTGGACGCTGCATCCGGTGGGGGTCAAGCCCAGCGGGGGCGTCGACGCGCGCTGGCTCGACGCGACCGATGCCACCCAACGCGCCGAGCTGTTCGGCGCGCTCGTGCCGGCGGCCGACGGCGACTGCGCGCCGTTTGCCTGGGCGCACCGCGCGCTGTGCCGGCAGGGTTTGCATCTGCAGGTCGGCGGCCTGGGCAGTGCCGGCGGCGACCGGCTCACCGACACCACGGTGTGGCTGCAGTTGCGGCGCAAGCCGCTGGCTGCGGTCGAGGCGCCGCTGCTGGTCGTCGAACTGGCCGACGGCGTGCGCTGCGTGCTGGTCGAGACCCACGAACGCGACGAGTCGGCCTGCTCGCACCTGATCACGCAGAACCTGCAGGTGCACCTGCGGCTGGGCCGGGGCGCTGCGCTGTCGCACCTGCGGGTCGCAACCCCCGGCGCGCGCGACCAGTGGGCGCACCATGTGCACGTGCGGCTGGCTGGCGGCGCGCACTACGAGCAACTGCTGGTCGCCAGCGGCAGCGGCTACCACCTGCAGCACACCGCGATCGAGCTGCACGCCGAGCGCGCCTCAGCGAACCTGGGCAGCGTGCTCTTTGCCGCCGGGTCGAACCTGCAGCAGCAGGCGAGGGCGTCGCACCGCGGGCTGCACACGCGCAGCGCGGTCGAGTCGCTGGTGCTGGCCAGCGGCCGCGCGCGCGCGGTGGCCGATGCGTCCACCACCATCGCCGCCGGTGCCGCGCAGGCCGACGTGCGCCAGCGCCTGGCCGGCATCCCCACCGCCGGCCAGCCCAAGCTGGTGCTGCAGCCGCACCTGGAAATCCACCACGACCAGGTGCAGGCGGTGCACGGTGCCACCTGGGGCTCGCTGCCCGAGGAGGCGCTGTTCTACGCGCGTCAGCGCGGCCTGACGCAAGCGCAGGCGCGCAGCCTGATCCTGGACGGCATGGCGCAGGCGGTGGTCGGCCGCAGCTTCGCCGAACCGGGGCTGGCCGGCGCGCTCGGCCTTGACCAATTGCTGGGCTCGGCCGTGGCGCACCACCTGTCGCAAGCGCAGGCAACCGAGTCGGCAGGGCAAGACCGTGGGTGACCGGCTGCTGCTGAACTCGCTGGCCAGCGGCTTTCCGGCGCTGGCGCAGCGCATCCACGGCCAGCCGCTGGCCTACCTGGACAACGCGGCGACGACGCAGATGCCGCTGGCGGTGCTGGAAGCGACGCGCGAGTTCGACAGCCGTGACCGCGCCAACATCCACCGTGGCGTGCACACGCTCAGCCAGCGAGCGACCGACGCCTACGAAGCCGCGCGCAAGACCCTCGCGCGCTTTGCCGGTGCCGGCGCGGCGCACGAGCTGATCTTCACCTCCGGCACCACCGAGGCGCTGAACCTGGTGGCGCACGGCTTGAGCGACGACGGCATCGGCCCGGCCTGGCTGCGCCCGGATGACGAGATCATCGTCAGCGGCCTCGAGCACCATGCCAACCTCGTGCCCTGGCAGGCCGCCGCGCGGCGCAGCGGCGCGCGGCTGCGCGTGCTGCTGCCCGACGCCGAAGGCCGCATCGACGCCGCCGCGCTGGAAGCTTTGCTGAGCCCGCGCACGCGCGTGTTCGCGCTCACCGCCTGCGCCAACGCCACCGGCCACTGTCCGCCGTACGCGGCGCTGCTGGCGCTGGCCGCGAGCGCCGGTGCGCTGACCGTGCTCGACGCGGCGCAGGCGGCGAGCCACTCGCTGCCGGCAATCGGCGCGCTGGAGTGCGACTTCATGGCCTTCTCGGGCCACAAGATGTACGGCCCGATGGGCATTGGCGTGCTCGCCGGCCGGCGCACGGCGCTGGCCAAGCTGGCGCCGCTGCGCCTGGGTGGCGACATGGTCGAGTCGGTGAGCCTGCACGAGGCGCGCTTTGCGCCGCTGCCGGCGCGGCTCGAAGGCGGCACGCCCAACGTCGGCGCGGCGGTGGGCATGGCGGCGGCGGCCTTGTTCATCGACGGCATCGACCGCAGCCTGGTCGATGCCCATGTGCGCAACCTGCGCCAGGCCGCCGCGACCGGCCTGGCCGGGCTGCCCGGCGTGCGCGTGCTCGCGGCCGACGATGCGGCCAGCGCAATCGTGTCCTTCGTCGCCGACGGCGCGCATCCGCACGACATCGGCACGCTGCTCGACGGCCAGGGCATCGCGGTGCGCACCGGCCACCACTGCGCGCAACCGCTGCTCGACCACCTCGGGTGGGGGCCGACGACGCGCGCGTCGTTCGCGCTGTACAACACGCTCGAAGAGGTGCAGCGGCTGGTCGACGGCGTCGAGCGCGCGCTGCAAGTCCTGCGATGAACATGCTGGGCGCGGGCACCGAGCTGTACGGCGAGATGGTCGTCGAGCACAAGCGTGCGCCGCGCAACTTCGGTGCGCTGGCCGCGCCGACGCACCAGGCGCGCGGCCACAACCCGCAGTGCGGCGACGAGCTCGAAGTGCAGCTCGAGGTCGACGGCGGCACGCTGAAGAACATCCGCTACCGCGGCCAGGGCTGCGCGATCTGCATCGCGTCGGCGTCGATGATGAGCGAGGCGGTCAAGGGCCGCACGGTCGAGCACGCCGCGCAACTGCAGCAGCGCTTCCGCGCGGTGCTGACCGGCCAGCTCGAACCCGAGGCAGCCGACCTGGGCAAGCTGGTCAGCCTGGCCGGCGTGCGCCGCTACCCGGCGCGGATCAAGTGCGCGCTGCTCGGCTGGCACGCGCTGATGCACGCGCTCGGCGACGCCGCCGTCCACGACGAAGGCGACGCATGAGCCGGCTGTACCAGTCGGTCATCACCACTCGGCCGGTGCGGGTCGAGCGGGTGCCGGACGGCACGCCGGTCGAGCTGCCCGAAGGCATCGAAGCACGCATCGCGCAGGACCGCGGCTCGTCGTTCACGCTGGTGGTGCACGGCCAGATGGTGCGGCTCAAGGGCAAGGACGCCGACGCGATCGGCTTGGCGGTACCGCAGACCATCGAGATCCCGGCCGACGCCGGCGCGCAGGACGTGCCGGCGCTGGTGTGGCAGGTGCTGCGCACCTGCTACGACCCGGAGATCCCGGTGGACATCGTCGAGCTGGGGCTGGTCTACGGTGTCGACGTCAGCCCGATGGACGGCGGGCGCCAGCGGGTGCGCATCCGCATGACGCTGACCGCGCCGGGCTGCGGCATGGGCGAGGTGCTGGCCGACGAGATCTGCGACAAGGTGCTGGCGCTGCCGCATGTGGGCGAGGCCACGGTCGATCTGGTGTTCGACCCGCCGTGGGACCGCTCGCGCATGTCCGAGGCGGCGCAGCTCGCGCTCGGGCTGTAGCGGCTGCCGCGCGCGCTTGCGGCCTGCGCGGCGGAATGCTTCACGGACTCTCAGTGGGCCACGGTGGCCTTGAACTGGTATGCGTCGTGGCAGGCGACGCACTTTTGCAACGTGTCCGCCAGCTGCGCCAGCGTGTGCTTGGCGTCGCCCAGGCGCTCGGCGTCGGCGGCGATCGTGTCGAACTCGCGGTGCACGCTGAAACCCAGCGTCTTGAACTGCAGCGGCAGCTTGGCCACCATCGCCGCCGGCGCGCCGTGGGCGGCGTGCATGCCCATGCCGCTGGCCGCGCTGGCCGCGGCCTTCATGTCGTCGCGCGCGAGCGCGGCCGTCAACTGCTGCAAGCCGGCGACGAAGCCGCGCATCTCGCGCAGCACGAAGTCGCGCTCGCCGGGCTCCAGCACGATGGCCATGCGCCCGTCGGCGGCGGGCTCGACCGACCCGGCCACGATGAACTTGTAGGCCATGGCGGCGATCACCAGCAGCAGCACGACGATGGTGCCGAGCTGCAGCCGCTGGCGGGTGGTTTGATTCATGACGTTGCCCCGGGGTTGGCTCGGCGATGGACTGGGGTACAAAGGCAGCATCCGCCCCGCGCAGTATCGGCTGCACAGCGGCTGCCGGGCGTTGCGACCCCACTCTTGCAGGTTCTATTCGAGGAGATGCCGACCATGAACAAGCTGCTTCGCCCGATCGTCGCGATCGCCGTCGGCCTGGCCGCCGCGGCGGCGGTGCAAGCCCAGGCCTGGCCGACCAAGCCGGTGACGCTGCTGGTGCCGTTTCCGCCCGGCGGCTCCACCGACATGATCGCGCGCACGGTGGGCGCGAAGATGCAGGAAAAGCTCGGCCAGCCGGTGGTCGTCGAGAACAAGGCCGGCGCCACCGGCACCATCGGTGCCGGCCAGGTCAAGCGCGCCGCGCCCGACGGCTACACGGTGCTGGTGTCGTCACTCGGGCCCTTCGTGATCGCGCCGCACCTGATCAAGAACGTGCCCTACGACGCCGGCAAGGACTTCGACCTGATCACCGTGCTGGTGCAAGCACCCAACGTGCTGGTGGTGCCGGCGGCCTCGCCGTACAAGAGCGTGGCCGACGTCATCGCCGCGCTGAAAAAGACGCCCGACAAGCTGAGCTTTGCCTCGTCGGGCAACGGCTCGTCGGACCACCTGACGGCCGAGCTGTTCTGGCAGCAAACCGGCACTTCCGGCGTGCACGTGCCCTACAAGGGCGGCGGCCCGGCGATGAGCGACTTGCTCGGCGCGCAGGTCGATGCCTCGTTCCAGAACATCAACGTGGTGGTGCCGCACGTGGCCAGCGGCAAGTTGCGCGCGCTGGCGGTCACCAGCGCGCAGCGCGCGGCGCTGCTGCCGCAGGTGCCCACGCTGGCCGAGGCCGGCGTCAAGGGCGTGGACGTGTACTCGTGGCAGGCGGCCGCCGCACCCAAGGGGCTGCCGGCTGACGTCAAGGCCAAGCTGCACGCGACGATGGTGGGCGCGCTGAACGATCCGGCGGTCAAGCCCAAGCTGCTCGAGCTCGGCTTCGAGATCGTCGGCGACACGCCCGAGCAGTTCGCCGAGTTCCAGGCGCGCGAGAACGCGCGCTGGAAGCAGCTGATCGAATCGCGCAAGATCACCGCCGACTGATGCGCCGCGCGGCCGCCGCGCCAGCGGCCAGGGATTCGCCAGGGCAAACGGGGAAGGGCATTGAGCACCAAGCACACGCTGTTCGGGTTCCACGCGGTGGCGGTGCGTTTGCGCGCCGCGCCGGCGTCGGTGGTCGAGCTGCATGCCGATGCGGCGCGGCGCGATCAGCGCATGCGCCAGCTGCTGGAGCGTGCGGCCGCTGCCGGTGTGCCGGTGCTGGACAGCAACGATGCGCGGTTGACGCAGCTGGCCGGCACGCCGCGCCACCAGGGCGTGGTGGCGCGGGTCGAACCGCTGGCGCGCACGCACTCGCTGGACGATCTGCTCGATGCGGTGCAGGGTCCGCCGCTGCTGCTGGTGCTGGACGGCGTGACCGATCCGCACAATCTGGGGGCCTGCCTGCGCGTGGCCGACGGCGCCGGCGTGCACGCGGTGCTCGCACCCAAGGACCACGCGGTGGGGTTGAACGCCACCGTGGCCAAGGTCGCCAGTGGCGCGGCCGAGTCGGTGCCCTACCTGATGGTGACCAACCTCGCGCGCACCTTGAACGAGCTGAAAGAGCGCGACATCCGCATTGCCGGTGCCAGCGACGATGCCGCGCAGACGCTGTACGACGCCGACCTGGCCGGCCCGCTCGCGCTGGTGCTGGGCGCCGAAGGCAAGGGCCTGCGCCAGCTGACGCGCAAGACCTGCGACCTGCTGCTGCGCATCCCGATGTTCGGTGCGGTCGAAAGCCTGAACGTGTCGGTGGCCGCCGGCGTTTGCCTGTACGAGGCCCGGCGCCGCCGCGGCGCATGAGCATGGCGCGCGACATCGCGGCCGTGCGCGAGCGCATCGCCCGGGCGCGGCGGCTGTGCGTGCTCAGCGGCGCCGGCATGAGCGCCGAAAGCGGCATCCCGACCTTCCGCGATGCGATGAGCGGGTTGTGGTCGCGCTTCGACCCGGCCGAGCTGGCCAGCGAGCCCGGCTTTCGCGCCGACCCGGCGCGCGTGTGGGCCTGGTATGCCGAGCGCCGCGAGGGCGTGCGCCGTGCCCAGCCCAATGCCGGGCATCTCGCGCTGGCCGAGTTCGGCCGGCGCCGACCTGGGGTGCTGAGCATCGTCACGCAGAACGTCGACGACCTGCACCAGCGGGCCGGCTGGCCCGACACCATCCGGCTGCACGGCGACATCCTGGCCGAGCGCTGGCTGCAGCGCTGCCCGCGCGCTGCGGCTTGCGATCCGGCGCAGGCGGCGCCGGGCCAGCCGCCCGAGTGCGATGCCTGCGGCAACCTGGTGCGCCCGGGTGTGGTCTGGTTCGGCGAGATGCTGCCGCCCGGTGCGATCGACGCCGCCGAGCAGGCGGCGCGGGCCTGCGACGTGCTGCTGGTGGTCGGCACCTCGGGCGCGGTGTGGCCGGCCGCCGGCTTGGCGGGCATCGCGCGGCGTGCCGGCGCGGAGGTGGTGATCGTCAACCCCGATGCATCCGAGATCGACGACCAGGCGCATTGGGTGCTGCGCGGCACCGCGGCCGGCGTGCTGCCGGCGCTGCTCGGTGCGGGCTGAGCTGCACGGCGCGGCCGCAATGCGGCCGCGGCGCACTGGCTACACTGGCCCGATGCCCGTCATCGCTGTCACCCACCCTCTGGTGCGCCACAAGGTGGGGCTGCTGCGCGAGCAGGGCATCTCGACCAAGAAGTTTCGCGAACTCACCGGCGAGCTGGCGCGGCTGCTGGCCTACGAGGCCACCGCCGACTTTCCGCTCGAGACGACGACGGTGCAGGGTTGGAGCGGTGCGGTGCAGGTCGAGCGCATCGCCGGGCGCAACGTGACGGTGGTGCCGATCCTGCGTGCCGGCCTGGGCATGCTCGACGGCTTGCTCGACATCCTGCCCAACGCCAAGGTCAGCGTTGTCGGCCTGAGCCGCAACCACGACACCTTGATGCCCGAGCCGTACTTCGAGCGCTTCGTCGGCGAGCTCGACGAACGCAGCGCGCTGATCATCGACCCGATGCTGGCCACCGGCGGATCGATGATCGCCACGGTCGACCTGCTCGAGCGCCGCGGCTGCAAGGACATCCGCGCGCTGGTGCTGGTGGCCGCCCCCGAGGGCATCGCCGCGCTGGAGCGCGCCCACCCCGGCGTGCGCTGCTGGACCGCGGCGGTCGACAGCCACCTCGACGCCAACGGCTACATCGTGCCGGGGCTGGGCGACGCCGGCGATCGCATCTTCGGCACGCGCTAGCGCGGCATCGCGGCAGCGCGGCAGCGCTGACGCGCCGCGCCGCGGCGGCCTGCTAACGCAGGAAGGGCAGCTGGGTGAAGATCTGCAGCACGGTCGCGTTCACCAGATCGACGAAGAACGCGCCCACCAGCGGCACGATCAGGTAGGCCTTGTACGATGGGCCGAAGCGGTCGGTGATGGCCTGCATGTTGGCGATCGCGGTCGGGGTTGCGCCCAGGCCGAAGCCGCAGTGGCCGGCCGCGACCACGGCGGCATCGTAGTCCGCGCCCATGAAACGGTAGGTGATGAAGGTGGCCCAGATCATCATCACCACCACCTGCACCGCCAGGATGATCGCCACCGGGCCGGCCAGGTCGGCCAGCTCCCACAGCCGCAGGCTGAGCAGCGCCATCGCCAGGAACAGCGACAGCGACGCGTTGCCGAAGACGTCGATCGCGCGGTCGAACATGGTGAAGCGGAACAGGTGGGTAAGCACGTTGCGCACCACCACGCCGCTGGCCAGCGCCCAGATGAAGGTCGGCAACTCGATCGCGGTGCCCTTGGTCCAGCCGCTGATCAGGTCGGCCGCGCTCAGGCAGACGGCGAACATCGCCAGTGTTTCGATCGCGACGTAGGCGGTGATCAGGCGCGGCTCGTCGAACATGTCGAAGGTCAGGCGCTTGCCGCTGCCTTCGCCGGCGGGGGTGTCGTCGGTGGCCTCGTGCCGGGGCTTGCCCGAGATCGTGTCGATCGAGTCGCGCTCGCTGGCCTGCGGCATCGGCTCGCGCTTTTGCCGGTTGATCAGGTAGCGCGCCACCGGCCCGCCGATCAGGCCGCCGAACACCAGGCCGAAGGTCGCGGTGGCGATGCCCAGCGTGGTGGCGCCGGTGATGCCGTAGTTCTGCTCGAGCACCGGTCCCCAGGCGCCCGCGGTGCCGTGGCCGCCGGTCAGGGTGATCGAGCCCACCACCAGCCCGATCAGCGGCTTCAGGCCGAGCAGCGACGCCAGGCCGACGCCGATCGTGTTCTGCACCACGATGAACACCGACACGATCGCCAGCAGCATGACCAGCGGCTTGCCGCCTTCTTTCAGCCGCGTGAAATCGGCGCTCAGCCCGATCGAGGCGAAGAACATCAGCATGAAGGTGGTCTGCAGCTCGGTGTTGAACTTGAACTTCAGCCCGAGCGCGGCGTTGAGCGCGTAGACGATCGCCGCGCCCAGCAGGCCGCCTGCCACCGGCTCGGGTATGTTGAAGGCCGACAGGAACCGGATCTTGAAGACCAGCCAGTGGCCGATCAGCATGACCAGTGCCGCCAGGATCAGGGTGTGGTAGGCGTTGAGCGTGACTTCCATGTCGTGTTCCGCGGTGGGGTTGACGCAGGGGTCTCGGTGCAAGCCCGGCCGTGGCGGGCGCAAGCCTGTGTGCGAGCCGAAGGGGTGCGCCCGGCATGATGCCACTGCCAGCACCTCGGCCCGCATCCTGTGCACCGTCCAGTGCAGGGGCATGGGTCGCGCCACTATCATCGTTTCGGCCGGGTGGCGCGTGTGCCTGGCTCGAGCCTGAACCATGCAGAGCAAACCGACGCCAATGCACAAGACGGCCTGGGTGCTGAGCGGCGGCGGCAGTCTGGGCGCGGTCCAGGTCGGCATGCTGCAGGCGCTGGTGCGTGGCGGCCTGAGCGCCGACTTGGTGGTCGGCGCGTCGGTCGGGGCGCTCAACGGCGCGTTCTACGCGAGCCGCCCGGCTGCCGACGGCGTGGAGCAGCTGGCCGATCTCTGGCGCGGCCTGACCCGCCAGGACGTGTTCCCGCTGACGCTGTGGGCCGGGTTGAAGGCCTTGCTGCTGCACCGCGACCACTTCGTCGAGGCGACGCGGCTGCATGCGCTGATCCGCCGCGCACTGACGATCGAGCGGATCGAGCAGGCGCGCGTTGCGCTGCACGTCATTGCCACCGACGCTCTCAGCGGTGCCGAGGTGGTGCTCAGCGCGGGCGCCATCGACCGCGCGTTGCTGGCTTCCACCGCGATCCCGGTCGTGTTCCCGCACGTCAGGCTCGACGGGCGCAACCTGATCGACGGCGGCGTCAGCGCCAACACGCCAATCGCCACCGCGGTCAAGCTGGGTGCACAACGCATCATCGTGCTGCCGACCGGCACCACCTGTGCGGCAACCGAGCCGCCGCGGGACATGGCAGCGCTGGCGCTGCACATCATGAGCCTGCTGTCGATGCGCCAGCTCGATCGCGACGTCGCGATCTACGGGTCACAGGCGCGCATCACCATCGTGCCGCCGCTGTGCCCGCTGTCGGTGTCGGTGTTCGATTTCTCGCACACGGCGGCACTGATCCAGCGCGCGGCCGACCAGACCGCCGCCTGGCTTGCGGCCGGCGGCATCGACCAGACCGGGCCGCTGCACGTGCCGCTGGCGCACCACCATCATCCCAGGCCGGCCGCGGCCGAGCCGGCGTGAAGCGCTTGCGCCGCCGCGGTCGTTGCGGCCGAAGCCGCGCCGTTGGCCTGATCGCCAAGAACCCGCGCCGCTGACGCTGGCCGGCCGGGATCAGGCCTGGGCGATGCGTTGCTCCAGGTGCTGCAGCGCTTCTTGCACCTGGTCGACCAGCACCAGGCACAGGTCGCCGGGCTGCAGCCGCTGCAGCGCGGTGTCGATCGCGGCGAACTCGCCGCGGATCTCGTCGATGCGCGTGGTGCGCGCCGCGCCGTTCAGGCCGTCGCGCAGCAGCGCCAGCACCTCGCCGTCGCCGCGGCCGCGCTGCGCCGCGTCCTGGTACAGGATGACGTCGTCGAAGGCAGCGCCAAGGATCACGGTCTGGTCGCGCAGGTCCTTGTCGCGCCGGTCGCCGGCACCGCTGATCACCACCGAGCGGCGTTTGGCCGGCATCGCCTCCACCGCGCCGACCAGCGCGCGCATCGCGTCCGGGTTGTGGCCGTAGTCGGCGATCAGCGTGGCGCCGCGGTAGTCCATCACGTTGAAGCGCCCCGGCGTGGTGGCCGCGTCGCTGTCGAAGCTTTCCAGGCCGCGGCGGATCGCGTCCCAGTCCAGCCCGACGCACCAGGCGGCGCCGATCGCGGCCATCGCGTTGTCGACCTGGAAGCCGATGGCGCCGTCGCGTGTCAGCGGAATCTGCTCCAGCGGCAGCCGTTCGCGCCACGAGCCCTGTGCGGCAACGATGTGGCCGCCTTCGACGTAGATCACGCGCTTGCCTTGCGCGCGGTGCGCTGCCATCACCGGATGGTGGCGGTCGGCGGCGAAGTAACACACCTGCCCGGGGCAGGCCACCGCCATCACCGCGACGTTGGGGTCGGTGGCATTGAGCACAGCGTAACCGCTGGAAGCGACGTTGCGCACGATCACGCGCTTGAGCACGGCCAGGTCCTCGACCGTGCTGATGTAGTTCAGCCCGAGATGGTCGCCCTCGCCGACGTTGGTGACGACCGCCACGGTGCAGCGGTCGAAACCCAGGCCCTCGCGCAGGATGCCGCCGCGTGCGGATTCGAACACCGCGGCGTCGACATCGGGGTGCGCGAGCACGTTGCGCGCACTGCGCGGGCCGCTGCAGTCGCCGCTGTCGATCTGGCGGCCCTGCACGTAGGCGCCGTCGGTGTTGGTCATGCCCACGCGCAGGCCGCTGGCCGCCATCAGGTGCGCCACCAGCCGGGTCACGGTGGTCTTGCCGTTGGTGCCAGTGACGGCCACGGTCGGCACGCGTCCGTCGTCGCCGGGGGCGAACAGGTGGCCGATGATCGCCTCGCCGACGTTGCGCCCCTTGCCGTACGACGGGTTCAGGTGCATGCGCAGCCCCGGTGCGGCGTTGACCTCGACCACGCCGCCGCTTTGTTCTTCCAGCGGGCGCAGCACGCTTTCGCACACCACGTCGACGCCGCAGATGTGCAGCCCCACCATCTGTGCGGCCGCCACCGCGCGCGCCGCGACGTCGCGGTGCACGTCGTCGGTGACGTCGGTGGCGCTGCCGCCGGTGCTCAGGTTCGCGTTGTTGCGCAACAGCACGCGCTCGCCTTTTTGCGGCACCGAATCGGGGTTCAGGTTCTGCGTGTGCAGGCAGGCGATCGCGATGTCGTCGATGCGGATCTTGGTCAGCGAGGTGGCGTGGCCGTCGCCGCGGCGCGGGTCGGCGTTGACGCGCTCGACCAGCTCGCGCACGGTGGCCTCGCCGTCGCCGATCACCAGCGGCGGGTCGCGCCGCGCCGCGGCAACCAGCTTCTTGCCCACCACCAGCAGCCGGTAGTCGGCCCCGGGCAGGTACTTCTCGACCATCACCGCGCCGATGTCGGCTGCGGCCTTGTAGGCGGCGTCGAGCTGCGCGCGGCTGACGACGTTGACCGTCACGCCCTTGCCCTGGTTGCCGTCCTGCGGCTTGACCACCACCGGCACGCCGATGCGCTGCGCCGCCTCCCACGCGTCGTCGGCGCTGATGACCGGGCGGCCGATCGGCACCGGGACACCGGCCGCGCGCAGCAGCGTCTTGGTCAGGTCCTTGTCCTGCGCGATCGCCTCGGCCACCGCGCTGGTGGTGTCGACCTCGGCGGCCTGGATGCGCCGCTGCTTGGAACCCCAGCCGAACTGGACCATGCTGCCTTCGGTCAGCCGGCGGTACGGAATGCCGCGCGCCAGCGCGGCGCTGACGATCGACCCGGTGGACGGGCCGAGGCGCACGTCCTCGTCGGTGTCGCGCAACTGCGCGACGGCGGCCGCGGCGTCGAAGCTGCTGCCGTTCAGCGCCGCGGCGATCAGCTCGCGCGCCAGCGCCAGCGCCTGGCGGCCGACCTGCTCCTCGGTGTACTCGACCACCACCTGGTAGGTGCCGGCCTCGACGGTCTCGGTGCTGCGGCTGTAGGTCACCGGGCAGCCGGCCTGCGCCTGCAGCGCCAGCGCCGCCAGCTCGAGCACCTGCGCCAGGTTGACCGGGCCGCCCTCGATCGGCCAGTGCTCGCCGATCGCCGGGAACAGCGCGCGCAGCCGCTCCTCGAAGCCGGCCAGTTGGCCGATGTCGGATTCCTCGGCACTGCAACTCACGATGACCTCGATCGCGGTGTTGCGGCTCCACAAGTTGGGGCCGCGCAGCGCACGAATGCGGGTGAAGTCCATCAGTCGTTCTTTCTGTCTTCGCTCGGCGAGCGGGCCGGCGCCGATGTCGGCGGCACCGGGGGCATGCCGGGCACGGCCGGTGCGGCAGGCACCGGGCCGAAGGTCTGCACCCCGGCGGAGATGAGATCGGCATCGATGCCCATCGCCCAGGCCGCGGCCACCGCGGCGAGCAAGGCTTCGTCGGGCAGCACCTCGCCGGGGCTGGCCAGGGGTTCCAGCCGGGTCAGCACGGTTTCGCTGTGGCCCTCGGCCAGCACGCAGCCGCCGTCGCGCAGGAACACCGCACGCCCGCCGGCGGCACGCTGCTCGGCGATCGCCGCGCTGCCTTCGTCGCGCGCGTACAGGATCACGCCGCCATCGCACAGCCTTGCGAGGCCGGCGATGCGCGCATCGGCTGCGTGCAGCACCGCGCAACCGTCGGCCAGCACCACGTCGACCTGGGTGCGCAGCACCTTGATCAGCTGATCCGCGTCGCGCACGTCGTGCTCGGCCACCGCGTCGATGCCGTCCAGGTCGGTGACGATGCCCACGGTGCAGCGGTCGTAGGGCAGGCCGTCGCGCAGGATCGCGGTGGCGCCGTTTTCGAACACCGCGGCTTCGACGGTGCGGTTGATCAGCAGCCGGCGGCCGGCTTCCCAGTCGGTGCAGTCGGTGGGGTCGACGCGGCGGCGGTCCAGGAACAGCCCGTCGCGGCAGGCCAGGCCGACGTGGCGGCCGCTGAGCTGCACCACCCAGGCCACCAGGCGCGCGATCTGCGCGCCGTGGCGCGAGCCGGCGACGCCGACGATGGGGATGCGCGCGCTGTCGTCGGCGTCGGGGAACAGGTGGTCGACGATCGCGCGACCCACCGGCCGGGGCGCGCCCACCGCCGGCTTCAGGTGCATCAGCAGGCCCGGGCCGGCGTTGACCTCGACGATCGCGCCGCCCTGCGCCTGCAGCGGCTTGGCGATGTCCTCGGCCACCAGGTCGATGCCGGCGATGTCCAGCCCGACGGTGCGCGCTGCCAGCGTGGCCGCGTGCGCGACCTCGGCGTGGACCTCGGCGGTGCAATCGATCGCCACGTTGCCGGTGCGCTGCACCAGCACGCGCCGCCCGGCCGACGGCACCGATTCGCCGTTCAGGCCCTGGCGCTCGAGCAGCAGCTGCATCACGCCGTCGCGCTCGAGGCAGATGGTTTCGAGCGGGAACTCCTCGGCGTCGCCGCGGCGCGGGTCGCTGTTGAGCTGGCTTTCGATCAGCTGCGCCACGCTGTGCTGGCCGTCGCCGACGACGTGCAGGCTCTCGCCGCGCGCCGCCGCGACCACCTTGTCGCCGACCACCAGCAGCCGGTGCTCGTCGCCGCGGATATAGCGCTCGACCAGCACCTCGCTGCCCTCGGCGTCGGCGATGCCGAACGCCTTCTCGATGTCGGCCTGCTCCGACAGGTCGAGGCTGACGCCGCGCGCATGGTTGGCGTCCGACGGCTTGACCACCACCGGCAGGCCGATCTCTTGCGCCAGCTCCCAGGCGTGGGCCGCGCTGGCGGCCACCTCGCCCTCGGGCACCGGCACGCCCACCGCGCCGAGCAGCTGCTTGGTCAGGTTCTTGTCGGCGGCGATGCCTTCGGCGATCGCGCTGGTCAGGTCGGTCTCGGCGGTCCAGATGCGGCGCTGGCGCTTGCCGTGGCCGAGCTGCACCAGGTTGCCTTCGTTGAGCCGGATGTGCGGAATGTGGCGGTCGCCGGCGGCGGCGACGATGGCGGCGGTGCTGGGGCCGAGGTAGCAGTCGTCGAGCTTGTCGCGCACCGCGGTCACCGCCGCCGGCACGTCGAAGGGCTCGTCGTTGATCGCGCACATCAGCAGCCGGTGGCCTTGGGCCAGCGCGGTGCGCGCGACCTGCTCGTCGCGGGCGCGAAACACCATGCGGTACACGCCGCGGCGGCTGGTGCTGCGTGTCTGGCCGAAGCCGGTGGGCATGCCGGCCAGGTTGAGCAGCTCGATCACCACGTGCTCGAGCACGTGGCCGCACCAGGTGCCTTCTTCCAGCCGCTGCAGGAAACCGCCGCGTTCGCCGACGCCGCAGTGGTGCTCGGCCAGCGCCGGCAGCCAGGCGCACAGCCGCTGGTTCAGGCCCGGCAGCTTGTGCGACGGGAAGTCTTCAAGCTCACCCAGGTCGAGCCAGGTTTCGAGCGCCGCGCGGTAGGTCCACAGGTTGGGGCCGCGCAGGTAGTTGATGCGCAGCAGCTGGATGTCGTCCTTGCGCGCCATCATCGTGCGCCACGGCCGCTGGCGGTGCTTGCGCGAGAATCGCGCCGCTGGCGCGCTGCGCGCCGGGCGCCACCGCAGACATCGTCGACCTTGAAATCCATGTCCAACTCCTCGTTCGATGTGCCGGCCGATCCGCTGGACGCGGTGCGCACGGATGTGCGCTCGCAGCTGGCTGCCGACGAGAACGTGCTTGCCGCGCTGGCGGTTGACTTGGACGATCAGCTGCAGTTCGCCGCCGGCGCCGCGCTGGTGCTGACCGATCGGCGGCTGCTGGCGCGGGCGGCCGCCGGCGCGGGCTGGCAGCCGTTCGCGCTGCAGCCGGGCCTGGACCTGCGCCACGGCGACCACGCCGGGCTGGGCCAACTGGAGCTGTTCGACGCGCAGCGGCGGCTCGCGCGCTGGCGTTTCACGCTCGCGGTCGATCCCCAGGCGATCCAGTTGCTGCTGGCTTTCGACCGTCAACAGGCGCGATTGGCCGGCAATGCGCCCGACGACGACGACAGTGCCGACGACGATGCGCTGCTGGCGCGCGAGTCGCCGGTGCCGCCATCGACCTGGGTGCTGCTGCGGCTGGGGCGCTTCGCGCGGCCGTACCGCTGGCAGTTGATGCTGGGCTTCGCGCTGACGCTGGCGTCGACCGCGGCGACGCTGGTGCCGCCGTACCTGACGATTCCGCTGATGGACAAGGTGTTGATCCCGTTCCAAGGCGGGCAACACATCGATACGAATTACGTGCTCCTGTTACTTGCCGGGCTGCTGGGTTCGGCGCTGCTGGCCTGGAGCCTGGGCTGGGCGCGCACCTGGCTGCTGGCGCTGGTGTCCGAGCGCGTGGCGGCCGACCTGCGCACCGCCGCCTTCGAACACCTGCTGAAGCTGAGCCTGGACTACTTCGGCGCCAAGCGCACCGGCGACCTGATGGCGCGCATCGGCTCCGAGACCGACCGCATCTCGGTGTTCCTGTCGCTGCACGCGCTGGACTTCGCCACCGACGTGCTGATGATCGGCATGACCGCGGCGATCCTGCTGTCGATCGACCCCGGCCTGGCATTGGCCACGCTGGTGCCGCTGCCTTTCATCGCCTGGATGATCCACCTCGTGCGCGACCGGCTGCGCACCGGCTTCGAGAAGATCGACCGCGTCTGGGGCGACGTCACCAACGTGCTGGCCGACACCATTCCCGGCATCCGCGTGGTCAAGGCCTTCGCCCAGGAAGGGCGTGAGGCGGCGCGTTTTCGCGAGGCCAACCGGCTGAATCTCGCGGTCAACGACAAGCTGAACAAGACCTGGAGCCTGTTCTCGCCGACGGTGTCGCTGCTGACCGACATCGGACTGCTGGTGGTGTGGGGCTTCGGCATCTGGCAGGTCAGCCGCGGGCGCATCACGGTGGGTGTGCTCGCCGCGTTCATCGCCTACATCGGGCGCTTCTATACCCGGCTGGATTCGATGAGCCGCATCGTCAGCGTCACGCAAAAGGCCGCGGCCGGTGCCAAGCGCATCTTCGACATCCTGGACCATGTCAGCAACGTGCCCGAGCCGGCCGAGCCGGTGCCGATCCAGCGCCTGCAAGGGCAGATCGAACTGCGCGGCGTGCACTTCCGCTACGGCAGCCGCAGCGTGATCCGCGGCGTGGACCTGGACATCCGCCCGGGCGAGATGATCGGCCTGGTCGGCCACAGCGGCTCAGGAAAGAGCACGCTGGTCAACCTGATCTGCCGCTTCTACGACGTCAGCGACGGCGCGATCGCGGTCGACGGCACCGACCTGCGCCGCTTCGGCGTGGCCGACTACCGGCGCCACATCGGCCTGGTGCTGCAAGAGCCGTTCCTGTTCTTCGGCACCGTGGCCGAGAACATCGCCTACGGCAAGCCGCAGGCCACGCGCAGCGAAATCGTCGCCGCGGCGCGCGCCGCGCACGCGCACGAGTTCATCCTGCGGCTGCCGCAGGGCTACGACAGCCTGGTCGGCGAGCGCGGCCAGGGGCTGTCGGGCGGCGAGCGCCAGCGCATCAGCATTGCGCGCGCGCTGCTGATCGACCCGCGCATCCTGATCATGGACGAGGCCACGTCGGCAGTGGACACCGAGACCGAGAAGGAGATCCAGCGCGCGCTGGACAACCTGGTGCAGGGGCGCACCACCATCGCCATCGCGCACCGGCTGTCGACGCTGCGCAAGGCCGACCGGCTGGTGGTGATGGACGCTGGGCGCATCGTCGAGGTCGGCCCGCACGACACGCTGATCGAGCGCCGCGGCGCCTACTTCAGGCTGTACGAAGCGCAGGCGCGGCGCGTCGACGGTGGTGAAGGCGACGGCGACGGGCAGGGCGCCGAGCCGGTGATTGCCGCGCAACTGGCCAGCGCGGCGCACAGCCACGCGGCGCTGCACAGCGGGGTGCAACCGTGAGCGGCGGCCCTGGGGCAGCGACCGGCGCCGCAGCGGATGCGCGGCGTGGCGGCATGTCGTTCGAGTTGTGCCGCAATGCCTTCGGCCAACTGGTGCTGCGCGATGCCGACGGCGTCGAGCATGCCGGCGTGCTGCCGGTGCGGGCGTTCCCGATCGGCGCGCCCGGCGAGGGCCTGTCGCTGGTCAGCGCAGGCGGGCGCGAGCTGGCCTGGGTCGACCATCTGGATGATCTGCCGCCTGCGCAGCGCGCGCTGGTCGACGAGGAACTGGCCGCGCGCGAGTTCGTGCCCGAGATCCTGCGGCTGCGCGAGGTCAGCAGCTTTTCCACGCCCAGCCGCTGGCGCGTCGACACCGACCGCGGCGCGACGCAGTTCGTGCTCAAGGGCGAAGAAGACATCCGCCGCATCGGCCGCACCATGCTGCTGATCGCCGACAACCACGGGCTGCAGTTCTTGGTGCGCGACTTCGCCAGGCTGGACCGCCATTCGAAGCGGCTGCTCGAGCGCTTCCTGTAGCTTCAGACCGTGTCGTGGCGACCCTGACCCGGTCGCCGGGCGCGGGTCAGCGCAGCACCTTCAGCGCCTCGGGGTTGACGATGTGGGTCGGGTTGTTGGCCACGAAGTTCACCACGTTGTCGAAGGCGGCGCTGAAGTACATCTCGTAGCTGTCTTGCTCGACGTAGCCGATGTGCGGCGTGCACACCGCGTTTTCTAGCCGCAGCAGCGGGTGGCCCTGCAGGATGGGCTCGGCCTCGAACACGTCGATCGCCGCCATGCCGGGGCGGCCGCGGTTCAGCGCCGACACCAGCGCGTGCTCCTTGACCAGCTCGGCGCGCGAGGTGTTGACGAACAGCGCGGTCGGCTTCATGCGCGACAGGTCTTCCAGCGTGATGATGCCCTGGGTGCGTTCGCTCAGCCGCAGGTGCACGCTGAGCACGTCGCATTCCTCGAACAGGCTGTGGCACGACTGCGCGGCGACGAAGCCATCGGCCAGCGCCTTGGCGCGCGCGGCCTCGCTGCCCCACACGCACACGCGCATGCCGAACGCGCGGCCGTAAGCGGCCACGATCTGGCCGATGCGCCCGTAACCCCAGATGCCCAGCAGGCGGCCTGCGAGCACCTGGCCGATGCCGAAGTTCGGCGGCATCGATGCCGCCTTCAGCCCCGACTGCTGCCACGCGCCGTGCTTCAGGTTGCCGATGTATTGCGGCAGCCGGCGCATGCTGGCCATGATCAAGGCCCAGGTCAGCTCGGCCGGCGCCACCGGCGAGCCCACGCCTTCGGCCACCGCGATGCCCTGCTTGGTGCAGGCGGCCAGGTCGATGTGGCTGCCGACCTTGCCGGTCTGCGAGATCAGCTTCAGCTTGGGCAGCTTCTCGAGCAACTGGCGCGGAAAGTGCGTGCGCTCGCGGATCAACACCAGCACGTCGGCATCACGCAGCCGCACCGACAGCTGGCCGATGCCCTTGACGGTGTTGGTGAAGACCTTGGCGTTCAGTGCTTCGAGCTTGCTCGCGCACTTGAGCTTGCGCACCGCGTCCTGATAGTCGTCGAGGATGATGATGTTCATGGCGACGGGCATTCTGCACCGCCGCGCATCGCCGATGACGCCGGCGCGCGCCACGCGCTCGCACCGCGTCGACATCGGCTCACGGACAAGCGCGGACCCCGCGGTCCGCGCGCACTCAAGACAGCAGCGGCACGATGCCCGAGCGCGGCGCGCGCGTCGGGAAGTGGCGGTTCAGCTGGGTCAGCCGCTGCTCGGCCTCGCGCTGGTCGTGGTTCAACGCGAGCACGTGGTACAGCTCGGCGCGCAGGTGCCACAGGTCGCGCAGCGAATGGGCCTGGCCGATGCGCGCGCGCAGCGCGTCGGTGCTCGCCTGGGGCAGGTCGCTGAGGCTGTCCAGAAAGTCCTGCCGCACCGGCGGCAGGCGGTGCAGCGGCGGCGACGAGCGCAGCGGGCCTGGCGCGAGCAGCCAGAACCACAACCGGTTCCACGGCGATTGCGGTGCGTGGCGCAGCGACGGCGGGCACACCTCGGTGTGCCAGCCGATGCGCGACGCCAGCGTGTCGCGATAGCGGGGGCGGCGGAGCACTCTGAAAGAAATCATGGCTGTGACTTCGGACACGACGCTGCGAACTTGAGCGCATTGTTCGAATTCACGCACCGTGCTAAGGCCTGAACAACGGCCTCAAGCGGCGCCAGTTCGTTGCGGTGGGCCGGTGCCGATGCGGCCCCGCTCGAGCGCCGCCGAGCGCGCGGGCCCGGCCGGCCTGAGTGCGGCGCTTTACAGCGGCCCGAACATGCGCTTGCGCTGCGCGGTGTAGTGCCACCACGGTCGCGGTGCGGCGCCGCGCATGAACTCGATGGCAGCGATGAAGGTGTCGAGCACGCAGGGATCCTGGCGCCTGCCGTTGGCGTCGCCCAGTGCCTGGTACAGCTGCAGCGGATCGCGCGAGCGCAACTCGGCTGGATGATGAATGCCCAGGCGGCGAAGATCGGCCGCCATCGCCGGGCCGATGTTGGGTAGCTGCTCCAGGTCGTGGCACTCGGCCGCCCAGGCCGCCTTGGGCGGCCTGGGCGGCCGCGGTGGCTTGGGTGGCTTGAGGGGCTTGGATCGGGCGGTCGGCGCGAGCGAAGCGCCGCGCGGCCGCGGTGTCGGGCTCACATCAGCATCGTGTTGCGGATCAGGCCCACCGCCAAGCCCTCGAGCACGAAGCTGTCGTCCCCGGCGGCGACGCGCAGCGTGCTGAACTCGGGGTTCTCCGGGATCAGCTCGATGCCGGCCTTGGTGCGGCGGAAGCGCTTGACGGTGACCTCGTCGCCGATACGCGCGACGACGATCTGGCCGTTCTTGGCCTCGACCGACTTCTGCACCGCGAGCAGATCGCCATCCAGGATGCCGGCGTCGCGCATGCTCATGCCGCGCACCTTGAGCAGATAGTCGGGCCGGCGCGTGAACAGGCTGGACTCCATCAGGTAGTGCTGATCGATGTGCTCCTGGGCAAGGATCGGCGCGCCGGCGGCGACGCGCCCGACCAGCGGCAGGTTCAGCTGCGCCAGGCTGGGCAGCGGCAGGCTGTACTGCTTGCCGAACTGGCTGAAGCGCGCAGCGTTGAGCGCACGCAATGTGTCAGACTTCAAACGAATGCCGCGCGACGTGCCCCCGACCAGTTCGATGACCCCTTTTCGCGCCAGCGCCTGCAGATGTTCTTCAGCGGCGTTGGCCGAGCGAAAACCCAGTTCGGCAGCGATCTCGGCGCGCGTGGGCGGCGCACCGGTGCGCTCGATCGCGCTTTGCACCAGGTCCAGGATCTGCTGCTGACGCTCGGTGAGCTTGGGGCTGTCGATCAGTTTGGCGCTGTCGATCATCGCGTGATCTGTTGATTTGTCCAGTAGCTGTATTTTCATCCAGAAGGCCAGATCATGGCAAGCAGCGGCGACCTGGTGGTGATCGTGGGTACCGGCGGCACCATCGCCGGCACCGCCGAGCACGGCGGCGACAGCGTCGGCTATCGCGCTGCCAGCCTGGACGTGCGATCGCTGGTCGCAGCCGTGCCGATGCTGGCGGGCCTGCCGCTCGAGTGCGAACAGCTGGCGCAGCTCGACAGCAAGGACATGGACCACGCCACCTGGCGCTTGCTGGCTGGCGCGGTCGCCGGCCACCTGGCGAACCCGGCGGTGCGCGGTGTCGTCGTCACGCACGGCACCGACACGCTGGAGGAGACCGCGTACTTCCTGCACCGCGTGCTGGCGCCAACCAAGCCGGTGGTGCTGACCGCGGCAATGCGCCCGGCCAACGCGCTGCTGGCCGACGGGCCGCAGAACCTGGCCGATGCAGTGACGCTCGCGCGCAGCGCGGCGTGGTGCGGCGTGCAGGCCGTGCTTGGTGCCCGGGTGTATGCCGCGGCAGACCTGCGCAAGCTGCACGGCTGGCAGCTCGATGCCTTCAGCGGCGGTGACGCCGGACCGCTGGGGCTGCTGCAAGACGGCGTGCTGCGGCGCTTTCGCGAGTTGCCGCCGATCGCGCCGCACCCGGCGGCGCAGCGCCTGGCCGACGGCCTGCGCGACTGGCCGGTGGTCGACATCGTCACCAGCCACGCCGGCGCGCGAGGCGGGCTGATCGACGCGCTGGTGGCCAGCGGTACGCAAGGCATCGTCATCGCCGGCACCGGCAACGGCACTGTGCACGAGGCACTGGCGCAAGCGGCACAGCGTGCGCGCGCGGCCGGTGTGACGGTGGTGCGCGCGTCGCGTTGTCTGGGCAGCGGCGTGTTCGGCGCGCCTGCCGATGCGCTGCCCAGCTACGCCGCGCTCACGCCGTGGCAGGCGCGCATCGAGTTGATGCTGGACCTGGCGCTGGAGGCTGATTCGCGATCGGGCTCATGAGAGCGCACGGGCGCTCACGGCGCAAAGCGGCCGCAGGCCGCTTTGCGCCCGGGGCGCTGTGCACCGCTCCCCCGAGCCCCCTCCGAGAGGGGGCTCCGATTCGTTGGACAAGTCGGCCTGGCGGCCGACGGGCGGGCGTACCCGGCATTGGCCAGGCCGGCGCTGGGGGTCTGCGCCGGCCGCATGGCCGGCCCGACGGCCATGCTGGAGCCCCCTCTCGGAGGGGGCGCGGGGGAGCCGCCTTCACGCGCCTTGGCGCAAAGCGGCCGCAGGCCGCTTTGCGCCGAGCCCAGCCGCTGCCGCCGCGGCGCGTTAGCGCGGCATTCCGGGGCGGTTCAGCCGGATCATCAACCGCAGGTACTCGAGCCGCGCATGCAGCTCGCGCATCTGCTGGCGCAGCTTCAACAGCGTGTGCATCCGGGCCTCGAGCTCGTCGGCCATGGGCAACGATGGCTGCGGTGGCGGCAACGGGTCTGGCCGAGGCGGATTCATGAGCGGGCGGCGAAAGGTCGCGGCGACGGCGGTTGAAGGCGAATGCATCTTCGGCGCCGCATCGCGCCGGGTCAACCCCGCGACTGCGGTGGTGCTGCGGCCTGCTAGATTCGCTGCCGTGTATCAAGTGCCAAGGGTCAAGGAAGGACGTCGGCGACATGAAGGTGTGCATCTACGGTGCGGGCGCGATCGGCGGGTTCATCGGCACCAGGCTGGCGGCGGCGGGCGAGTGCAGCGTGTCAGCGGTGGCGCGGGGAGCCACGCTGCAGTCGCTGCGCCAGCATGGTTGGCGCTTGCGCCAGCCTGGCGGCGCGCTGCAGGTGCCGGCGGTGGCCAGCGAAGATCCTGGCGAGCTCGGCGCGATGGATCTTGTCGTGGTCGCGGTCAAGGCGCCAGCGCTTGCCGAAGTCGCGCTCGCCATCGGTCCGCTGCTGGGCAGGCACACGATGGTGCTGCCGGCGATGAACGGCGTGCCTTGGTGGTTTGCCCAGAGCACGCCGGCGTTGGGCGGCGAGCCGCTGCGCAGCGTGGATCCCGCCGGGCGCATCGGTGCGGCCATCGATGCGCAGCGCGTCGTCGGTTGCGTGGTGCATGCCAGCACCTTCACGCCCGAGCCCGGCCTGGTCGAGCAGCGCATGGGCCAGGGCCTGATCATCGGCGAGCCGGCCGGGGGCGAATCGCCGCGCGTGCAGCGGCTGGCCGAGTTGCTGCGCCATGCCGGCTTCGACACCACGGTGTCGGCCAACGTGCGTCAGGACGTCTGGTACAAGCTGTGGGGCAACATGACGATCAACCCGGTGTCAGCAATCACCGCAGCCAGCGTCGATCGCATCCTCGACGACCCGCTGGTGCTGGCGTTTTGCAGCGCGGCGATGCGCGAGGCGGCGCAGATCGGCGAGCGCATCGGCTGTGCGGTGGCGCAGACCCCGCAGGACCGGCATGCGGTGACGCGCAAGCTCGGCGCTTTCCGCACTTCGATGCAAAACGACGTCGAAGCCGGCCGCGCGATCGAGCTCGACGCGCTGGTCACGGTGGTGCACGAGATCGGGCAGCGGCTGGACATCGCCACGCCGAACATCGATGCGCTGCTCGGCCTGACGCGGCTGTTCGCGCGCGTGCGCGGGCTGTATCCCGACGCGCAAGCAAGCTGAACGCGCCGTGTGCGTGCGGCCTCAGGCCGGCGCGGCAACGATGTCGATGACCACGCGGCGGTTCGTCGCGCGCGCCTGCGGCGTGTCGTCCAGGGCAATCAAGTGCGAGTCGCCCAGGCCGCTGGCATACACGTACGTCGCCGGCACGCCCTGCTGCTGCAGCAGGCCGGCCACCGCCGCAGCGCGCGCCTGCGTCATCGGCACGGTGCTCGGAAAGCGCTCGGGCGGCTCGACGCCCACCGACACGCTGCCGGTGAAGCTCTTGACCACGACGCGCTGATTGCCCAGGTCGTGCAGCGCCGGCCCGAGCCTGGCCAGCAGCGCCTTGCCGAGCTCGTTGGGCTGCGCATCGTCGCCGCTGAACAGCGCATCGCTCAGCGTCAGCCGCACCAGGTGGGGCAGCTGTTCGATGCGCACCGCAGCGGCCGCCGGGTCGCCGAGCAACTGCGCATCCAGCTTCTGGTAGGTCGGCGTCTTGGCTACGCGCTCGTCGTAGGGCAAGGGCGCGACACACGCTGACGATGCGACGCCAACGATCAGGGCCACGACGAACGACTTGGGTGACATGCGGTGCGCTGCAGCAGGGATGGCCGCGATTGTCCGCAGCCAGCGGTGCGCAGGAAGCTAGAAGCGGAAGCTCGCGCCGATCACCGGGCCGTTGAAGCTCAGGCCCGACACGTGCGAGCCGCTCTTGAAGTCGTAGTCCAGATAGCGCCAGGTGGCGGCCAACGCGCCCCAGTCGAACTGGTAGCCGATGCCGGCGTTGACCTGCCAGGTGAGCTTGGATTCGCCCGCGCCGACGTCGACATAGAAGGGAATGAACCAGGTGCGCTCGGGCCCCAGCATGGCGCGGCCCTTGAGCCCGACCACGGCGTCCCATTCGGTGACGCTGACCTCCTGGGAGCCGACGCGCGGCGGCAGGTTGCCGCCGGTGCCGTGGATGTTCCAGCTCAGGCCGTTGGTCATGTCGAGCATGCGCGCACCGAACAGCAGGTCGATCGCGGCTTCGCTGTCGTCCTTCAGGCGATAGGTACCGGCCAGCGTCCAGATCCACGACTTGAGGTCCAGATCGAGGTCGGCGCTGATCCCCGCCGGCAGCGGGTGGCCGCCGAGCTCGAAGTGGCGCGAGCCGCCGCGCGACACGCCGAAGTCGGCATAGACCAGGTCGGTCCATAACCCCCACTGGCCCAGGCGCATGCCGACGTTGCCCATGAAGGCGAACTTCAGCGCGTCGATCACGTCGCCCATGCTGACGTCGATGCTCGGCCCGCCGCCGTGCGGCGGGAACGAGGTGGTGCCGCTGATGGCCGGGAACCAGCCGTAGACTGCGGCCTCGAACTGCCAGCCCTCGGTGCTTTGCGCCTGCGCGGCCAAGGGCGCGGCGGCGGCCAGGCTCAGCATTGCGGTGGCGAGCGGCCGGCGAATCGATGCTTGCATGGCGGGGGTCTCCTCGTCGGTCTTGGGTACGGTCGCGGCCTGCGCCGCGGCGTCGCGGCAGGCCGCGACCTGGGTGGGTCGTGCGACGTTGTAGCCGCTGCCCACTGGAGTGTCCAGCGGCGTCGCGTAGAGGCAACGGATGGCGCCGATGCACCACCCGCTCAGTCGCCCCCAGCCGTGCCGCACGCCGAGTGCGGCGAGACGACCCGCGCCGCGCCGTGCGCGGTACTCACTTCGGGAACATGAACTGCACTTGCAGCCGCAACTGCCAGCTCGCGCCGTCGTCGGGGTGCACGACGTTGTAGTAGCCGCCGATCTGCGTGTTCACCGGCAGCTTGCCCAGGTGGAAGATCTTGCCGATGCCGCCGCCCAAGGGCACGGTCCAGCGCTGGCTGCTCTCGGCTTCCCAGTTGGCGGTGACGATCGGCGAAGTGGTCAGGTACAGCCCGCCGGGGAAGTTGTAGTTCAGGAACGGCTGCATCAGGAAGTTGTTGTAGCGCCCGCCCTGCTTGCTGCTGCTCAGCGACCAGATGTTGTTGAACAGCGCACCGTAGACCCAGGGGTTGCCCTTCTCGAGCTTCAACACCACCGCGGTCGGCCCCAGGCCCCAGTTCCTGTTGCCGAGCACGTCGTCGGTGTTGGTCGGCATCTGCAGCACGGTGCCCGCACCCCAGATCAGCCCGCCCGGCCCCGGCTCGGACGGCGACAGGAAGGCCGACAGCTGGATGTCGCCCAGGCCGAAGGTGCTGCCCTGGCCGGGCACGAACTCCGGCTGCCAGATCAGCGGCATGATCGTTCGGGTGATCAGGTTCCAGTCCTTGCTGATCTCGATCGGGATCACCGGCTGGATATTCAGGATGTTCTGCGTGCCCGACAGCGGCCCGGTGTTGAAGTTGGTGTTGTTCTGCAGCGGCACGCTCACCAGGTTGCCGACCGGGTTCTGCGCCAGCTTGGCCAGTTCCTCGGCGCTCATGGCCGCGTGGGCCGGGCAAACCAGGGCGGCGGCGAGCACGCCGCCCAACAGGGCGCGCCGGGCGTGTAGGCAAACTGCGTGGGTGTCGGTCATGGCATGGCCTTGTTTGGTTCTTCCGGCATCGGCACGCGCCAACTTCAGCGGCTGGCGGCGGCAAAGCACGCCGACGTGTCCAGCGGACAGACGACGACGTAGGTCTTCTTCTGGTCGCAGCCGGACACGCCCACGGTGTACTCGGCGCGCTCGGTGCCGCGCCAGGCGATCGGCTGCAGCATCACGCTGGACAGCACGGTGGCGGTGGCCGCCGGGCAGTTCAGCTCGAACTGGCCGCGGCGCAGCGCCGCATCGCGCGCGACGTCCTGCTCCTTGGCAAGGATCTGGGCATCGGATTGGCAGCCGGCGAGCAGCACGGCAGCGATGCAGGCACTGGTGGACAGGGTCAGCGATTTCATGGGGCCTCCTTGGTGGGTCTTGAAATGCGGCGCACTTGCTGTACGGGCCGCCTTGCAGCCCAAGGCCGGGTGCGCCAGCCGGCCGGATGCGATGCTAGGTCACAGGCCATGAGTCTTGGGCGCCGAGAAGCGTCGACCGGCAAGTGCGGCCTCGACCGCCGGCAGCAACTCGGCCGCAAGCGACGCCTTGTGCACCACAGCCGCGGCCCCGGCGGCGAGCGCCGCGGCGTCGATGCGCGCATCGTCGTAGTCGCTGAGCAGTAGCGTCGGGCTGCGCGGCGCCTGCCTTTGCAACTCGGCCAGCAGCGCGGCGAGGTCGCCCTCGGCCAGCGCCACGTCGACGACCAGCAGCGCCGGCTGCAGCCGCTGTGCGCCTTCGATCAGCGAGGCGCGGTCGGCGACGATGAACACACCGTCGAACGAAGCCTGCAGCCAGCCGCGCAGACCCTCGGACAGCCGCGGGCTGGGCTGGGCCAGCAGCATGCAGGCACGGCGATGCTCGGGTGCCAGGGGTCCAGAGCTTGCAGCCATTCGTTCGCGCTTGCACGTGCTCAGGGCGCCGGCACCACCGTGTAGTGCACCCCGTTCGCGCCGAAGGCCGGCTGGAACCAGGTGTTGCCGTTGAGGTAGTAGATCTGGCCGTTCTTGTTGACGCTCATCGACCCGGCCGGCAGCGCCGCATAACTCGCACCCATGGCGTAGGTCGCGGCGGTGGCGGTGGTCGTGACCGTGGTCGTCGTGGTGCGGGTGCTGCCCGGCGCAGGCGCCACGGCGGTGGTGGCGCCGGCGGCATAACCCGACTGGTAGGCGGCGGCGGTGTTGGCGCTGCCGCTGGCTACGCCGGCCGCATAGGCGTTGGAAGTGGCCGCGGCATTGGCCGACGAGGCGATCGCCGCGCCGGTGGCCATGCCCACCACCGCGCCGGCCGCCGCCGCGCAGCCGTAGCAGCCGCTGGAGTAATACGGCACCGCCACTGGCGGGTGGTAGGCCGGATAAGCCGGGTACGCCGGATAGGCCGGCGGATGGTAGTAGCTGGCGCCGCCGGGTGTGGTGGTCACCGCGCCGTAGCCGGCGCGGCCGTAGGTGGTGGTGCCCACAGCGTTGGTGTGCTCGGTGCCGCCGTAGACCGAATGCGCGCTGCTGCCGCCATACACGTTGGTGTGTTCGGTACCTTCGCCCGCCACGTGTTGCGTGCTGCCGCCCCAGCGGTTCTCGTGGCTGGTGTCACCCCAGGTGTGCTGGGTGCGCCCGCCGAAGCGGTTGGCCGAGGCCCAGGCGGCGGCGTCGGTGGGCCAGGCGGCAATGATGCTGCCCAGCGCGGCGGCGGCGGCGAGGGCGATGGTCGGGGTGCTCATGGACAAGCTCCTGTCACTGCGGTGCGGCCGCCTTGGCCGCGGGCTTGCGTTGCAGCGCGAGCGGCCTGGCGCCCACCGGCAGCTTCCGGCCCGGCGCGGCAAAGGCCATCGGCTGCCCGGCCTTGGCCTTGGCGGTGCTGAAGGCGTCGGCGGGCAGTGCGCCGTCGAGTTGCCAGCCGCTCAGCTCCAGGTCGTGGCGCAGCCCGCGCGGGTCGGCGCGGAACTGCGCGCGCATGCGCCGTGGCAGCTTGTCGTCGCTGCCGATCCAGATCTGCAGGAAGACGTCGTTGCTGGCCCACACGACCATGTCGGTCTTGACGCCGCCGACCACCGCCGAGGGCCCGACGACGAAGGCCAGGATCGCGCCCGGGCTGATCGCGGCGTAGGGATCGGGCAGCAACAGGTCGGTGAAGGGGAAGTAGATCGCCGCCGTGTCGAAGGCTTGCTTCAGTGCGGCTTGCAGCGTGGGCGGTGCGGCGGTGACGGCCACCAGGTTCTCGGCCGGCGCGAAGGCGACCATCTCCTTGCCGTCGAAGCTGAACTCGAAGGCCGGGCCATCGCCGGGCACGACGATTTTCAGCTGGTCGGGCCGCTGCAGCGCGACGTCGTAGCGCACGGTGTACAGGATCGGCGGCCCCAGCCGGCTCGGGTATTCGTAGGACGCAACCGCCGTGAACGACAGGGTCTTCGCCGCGGCCAGGCGCTGGCTCATCGCCTGAAGCAGATCGACCGCACGCTGCTCGAGCACCGGCTTGAAGGGCGCGGCCTTGGCAAGCTTCTTCGCCGGCGCGGCCTTCGCGGGGGCTGCAGTCGGCTGTGCCGCGGCGGGCGCGGCCAGGGCGATGCCGGCGACCCACGCCGCCGCCAAGCGCAGCAGTGCGGGCCTCACGGAATCATCCCGCAGTCGAACATCTTGTTCGCGATCGGCCCGGCCACCTTGTTCATGAACGCGGTGCGCAGTTGCGGGTCGCTCTTGAGCAGGCTCATCAGGCGCTGCTCCTGCTCGCTCTTGGGTTGTTCCTTCTGTGCCCACAGCTGCTCGCAGGTGGCCGACTGGTACTTCTGGATCACCTTGTCGGCCACCATGTTCATCAGCGGGTAGTCGGCGGCGGCGACGCCGGCGAAGGCCAGCGCCGCCGTGACAGTCAGCGCCTTGACGGAGTGCTTGGTCATCGTGATCTCCTTGTGTCGGGGTGGTGCGCTCGGGCCTGCGCTCGCGGCGCGACCATGAAGCAAGTTTGCGGGCGCAGCGCTGTGGCCTGTCGGGTCTGCCTTGCACGCGGTCTGTCCTCTTCAGTCGCTCTTGGCCTTCATCGCCGCTTCGAGCTTGGCGATGTCGGCCTTGGAAAGCTGCGGCCGGTCGAGCTTGATCGTCAGTTTGTTCAGCTTCGCGGTCAGCGCGAACGGCGGCTGGTAGTCGGCGTCGTTGACGCCGGTGAGCGTGTCGGAGCCGACGTCGAAGCTCTCGTCCCACTGCAGGATGATCGGCAGCGTGCGCTCCATGCGCTTGCTCGCGACCTCCTTGCCGTCGACCTTCAACGTGCCGACGCCGGGCCGCCCCACGCCGCTGAAGTCGTTGAAGGCGAGCGTGCCGGCGCCCAGGCCGTCGTACTTGAAGTCGAACTCGATCGTGTGCCGGCCCGGGGCAAGCGCCTCGGCGCCTTCCCACTTCAGCCGCTCGAGGTCGACCATGTTCCACAGCCACACCGGCTTGCCCTTCAGGAGGTAGAAGCCGTAGCCGGCAAAGCGGCCGCCCGAGGTCAGGATCATGCCTTCGGCACCACCTTGCGGCACTTCGATGTCGGCCGTCACCGTGTACGAGGTGTTCAGCAGCAGCGGCGAGTCGCCCTGCGGCAGGCCGACCATCGGCTGCGTGTAGACGAACTCGCTGCGCCCGGCGGTGATGTTCGGCCGGGGCGCGACCATGCGCGCTGCCACCGACGCATCGAGCGGCAGCACCTGGTACTTCTTCGCCTCGGCAAGGAACCTGGCGCGCATCTCCTTGACCTTGGCCGGGTTCTGCGCGGCGATGTCGTCCTGCTGGTTCCAGCTCTTGCGCAGGTCGTAGAGCTGGAACTCCTGCTTGTTCAGCGGGTCGGGGTTGGCGGGGCCGAAGGCGTCCCACGGCGCGCGGTTGACCTTGGTCGACAGCAGCCAGCCGTCGTCGTACAGCGCCCACTGGCCCATCATCTCGAAGTACTGCGTCTTGTGTCGCGACGGCGCCTTGGCATTGGCGGCATCGAAGGTGTAGAGGAAGCTCGTGCCCTCGATCGGCGCCTGCCGGATGCCGTCGACGAGCTCGGGCGCCTTGATGCCGCTGGCTTCGAGGATGGTCGGCACGACGTCGATGATGTGGATGAACTGCTCGCGCAAGCTTCCCTTGTCCTTGATGTGACCCGGCCATGACACGACCATGTTCTGGTTGATGCCGCCCAGGCGCGACGCGTTCTGCTTGAACCAGTCGAAGGGCGTGTCGAAGGCCCACGACCAGCCGGCGCTCATGTGGTTGTAGGTCTGGTCGGTGCCCCAGGCGTCGTAGAACTTCATCTGCGCTTGCACCGGCACCTGGATGCCGTTGAAGAACGCGACCTCGTTGGGCGTGCCCAGCGGCCCGCCCTCGGCGCTGGTGCCGTTGTCGCCGTTGATGTAGATGACCAGCGTGTTGTCGAGCCGGCCGGCGGCCTCGAAGGCCTGCACGACGCGGCCGATCTCGTGGTCGCTGTACGCGGCGTAGGCGGCGAAGATCTCGACCTGGCGGATGAACAGCTTCTTCTCGTCGGCGCTGAGCTGATCCCAGGGCTTGATCACCTCGCTCGGCCACGGCGTCAACGTGGTGTCGGCCGGAACCACGCCGAGCCGTTTCTGGTTCGCGAGGATGCGCTCGCGCAGCTTCTCGTAGCCGTCGTCGAACAGGTGCATCGCGCGGATCTTGTCGACCCACTCCTTGGTCGGATGGTGCGGCGCGTGCGTCGCGCCGGGCGCGTACTTGATGAAGATCGGCTTGGCCGGATCGGTCTGGTGCATGCGCGCGATGTAGTCGATCGCGTCGTCGGCCATGCCGGTGATCAGGTTCCACTGGCCCTCGCGGCCCTTGAACGGGTAGATCTGCGTCGTGTTGCGGAACAGGTTGGGCTGCCACTGGTTCGAGTCGCCGCCGACGAAACCGTAGAAGTAGTCGAAGCCCATGCCGATCGGCCACTGGTCGAAGGGTCCGACCTGGCTCGCCTGGAACGCCGGCACGTTGTGGTCCTTGCCGAACCAGGCGGTGGCGTAGCCGTTGTCCTTGAGCATGCGGCCGATGGTCGCCTTGTCGCGGCCGATGATGCTGTTGTAGCCGGGGAAGCCGGTCGACTGCTCGGAGATCACGCCGAAGCCCGCCGAATGGTGGTTGCGCCCGGTGAGCAGCGCGGCGCGCGTCGGCGAACACAGCGCGGTCGAGAACACGCGGTTGTAGCGCAGGCCCTCGGCGGCGATGCGGTCCATCGTCGGCGTCGGGATCACGCCGCCGAAGGTGCTGGGGATGCCGAAGCCGGCGTCGTCGGTGATGATCAGCAGCACGTTGGGCGCGCCCTTGGGCGGCACGACGCGCGGCGGCCACCACGGTTTGGACTGCAGCGCGTCCTGCCGGATCACGCCGCCGAAGGTCGGGTCAGGCGCGGGCAACTGCCGGTTGCCGATGGTCGTCGTCGCATCCGGCGAACCGGGCGTGCCGGTGACTTGCTGGGCGTGCGCCGGGGCGCCGGCGAGCAGGGCCGCGCCGAGGGCGAGGGCGTAGAGCGAGGTCAAAGCTTTCATCGTTCCTCCTCGAGACCGGCATCGCGGCCGATGTCGTCAGTGCGCCTGCGGCGCCAAAGGACGCACCGGCCGGCGAGCGCGCGTTGCTGGGCCACGGCCGCGGCCCCTTGGCGAGCGGGTGCGTCCCTGGCCTTTGCCGCCTCAGTCCACCTTCTGCACCTGCGGCGGCGTCCAACTGCCGTCCAGGATCGAAGGCGCCTTGTCCTTCGGCCAGTACATGCGCAGCATCGGGATGAACTCGCCTGCGGGCGCGGGCAGCCAGTTCGATTCCTTGTCCTTGCCCGGCGAGTCCTTCTGGAAGTACAGCGTGGTCGAACCGTCGGCGTTGGCCTTCAGGTGGTTGCGCGGGCTGACGGTGAACTTGTTCAGCTTGTTCGGCACGAACCACCAGCCGTCGTCGATCATGTACATCGTGATCGACCAGAACGCGTTGACCGGCGGCGTGCTCCCCTTGGCCCAGGTCAGCGTGTACTTGTGGGCGCCGGTGAGCTTGGCGCCGGTGCTGTCGACCAGCGTGTACGGGTAGACCGCATCGTGCTCGAGGTTGGCCGGCCAGCCGAACGCGGCGACCACCGCGCGCTTCATGTAGTCGGTGCCGTAGACGCCCAGTCCCTTGGTGATCGACCAGCCATCGACCATCTTGCCCATGCTGGCTTCGCGGTTCGCGTCGATCTTCGCGAGCGCCGTTTTCGGCAGGTCCTTCAGCGCCGCCTGCACGCCTGAGTCGAGCTTGCTCATCTCGAAGGGCTTGCACGGCTCGAAGCCGATCTTCGCGAAGCGCGCCAGCGCCGGCGCGTCGGCCGCGTAGGCCGGCGAGTCGCTGCACATGCGCTTGGCCAGCCAGTTGAAGTAGGCCTCGGTGCTCATCTCCAGAATCACCTTCTGCGGCTCGTCGGTCATCGAGATGCCGGGGTTGGCATCGACCGGCGGCGCCTTCGGGGTGAAGGGCTTGCCCCAGGCCGAAAGCGGCGTGATCTTGTATTGCGCCTGCAGCGCATTCGCCGCCTTGTAGTCCGCTTCGCTGCCGTCGGCATAGGTGCGCCCGAGGATGACCATGTAGCGCGTCGCCGACGCGATGTGCGCCATGCCCTTGGGCACCTCGCCCTTCCAACCGGGGCCGGTGAGCAGGAACTTGCCCGCCTTCTGGCCGGTGGTGCGGGTGCCGGGGCTGTCGAAGATCGTCATCCACAGGTCGACCATCGGGAACAGGAAGTAGCGCTTGCCCATGTCCGGGTGGCTGAAGACCTGCGGCTCCTTCAGGTCGAGCCAGGCCAGCGAGTACAGCGTGTCGGCGTTGGGCGCCGAGACGCCGCGGTAGTCGCCCGGCGGGTAGCGCTTGACGTTGACGAACTGGTTCAGCGGCGCCTTCAGCGCCTCGACCGCGGGCACGTTCGACATCTGCACGCGCGTCACGTCGGTCGTGACCAGCGAGTAGCCGTAGACGTAGGCGTCGGTGGCGATGTCGACCGCCTCCTTGACCTGGTCGGCCTGCGCCAGCACTGGGGCGGAAACGGCGCTGAACAGCGCGGCGGCGCTTGCCAGCAGCGCGCGGGTGGTATGTCTAGGCATCACGGCCCCCTTGGGGTGGTTGGGGCGGCGATGGTGCGCGGGCGCGGCGGCGGTGTCACCTCGTAGGATTACGAGGCCGCAGGCAGTGCAAGCAGGCTTCGTTCGTCTTCGGCACCGATTGACGGGCGGCGGCGAGCAGCCAGGCGCGCAGTGCCTGGAACTCAGCGCACGAACTCGAAGCGAAATCCCTTCAATTGCTTCCACGGCCGGTCGGCCGTGACGACGGTCGCGTCGCAGGCCTGCGCCAGCGCCAGGCAGCAGCGGTCGCCCAGCGACAGGCCGAGCGCGCGCGTGTGCCGCCGCAGCCGCCCGGCGGCCGCGGCCTGCGCCTCAGACAAGGGTTCGATGCGGATTGCCAGCCCGTCGACCACCGCGTCGATCTCGGCGTCGCTCAGACCCTGGTCGACCAGCTTGGCCAGCACCTCCGACAGGTTGGCAGCGCCGACCACGCTGTCGTCGCCGGCCAGCAGCGCCTCCACCTTCGCCGCACCGGCTTCGTCGAAGATCAGCGCCAGCAGCGCCGAGCTGTCGAAGACCTTCATGGCGCGTCACTCGCGCGCCGCGTCGGCCCGCCGCTCGCGAATGAGCTCGTCCACCACGCTGACGCCCGGCTTCTTGTGCTTGGCGGCGATGGCCTGTGCGCGGCGGATGCCGGCCGAGCGCGACTGCAGCACGAGGCCGTGTTCGCCATCGCGCCAGACCAGCGTGTCGCCGACCCGGATGCCGTACTTCTGGCGCAAGCTCGCCGGCACGACAACGCGTCCACCTTCTGACACTCTGACCTCATTCATGACAGGCTTCCTTACCATGACTGCACGCACATTTTATGTCAGACGTGCTCGGGCACGGCATTTCGGTCCAGGCAGGCCCGGGCGCGATCGCCGTTGCAGCCAGTGCAGCCGCCCGACCGAACGGTCGCGCCGGACGACGATCAACGCCCGGCGATGCCCAGCCGCAGTGCCAGCTGGATCAACTCGGCATTGGTCGCCACGCCCAGCGCCTCCATCGCCTGGTACTTGTGGTATTCGACCGTGCGGTGCGAGATGTCGAGCAGCCTGGCAATCTCCTTGGCGGAATGGCCGTCGACCAGCAGGCGCAGGATCTCGCGCTGCCGCGGCGTCAGCCCCGAGGCCGGGTCGCGTTCGGGGCGCTGGCCAGGGCCGCGCAGCACCTCGGCGGCGATCTCGGGGCTGATGTAGATGCCGCCGTGCGCCACCGCCTGCAGCGCGCGCAGCAGCTCCTGCGGCGCGGCGTGCTTGAGCACGTAGCCGGCGGCACCGGCTTCGAGCGCGCGCCGCGCGTAGGCCGGCTCGGTATGCATCGTCAGGAAGATCACCGGCAGGTCCAGCCCTTCGCGGCGCATCGCCTGCAGCGCGTCGATGCCGTTCAGGCCCGGCATCGAGATGTCGGCAACGATGAAGTCGGCCTCGACGCTGCGCGCCAACTGCAGCAGCGAGCGGCCGTCCGGCGCCAGCCCCACCAGCTCGTAGTCGGCGCTCAGCAGCGCCTGCAGCCCCGCAGCGACGATGCGGTGGTCGTCGGCCAGCAGCACGCGCGGCCGGGTCATGGCTTCGGCCTCGCCGGCAACCAGGCGTGCACGCTGGTGCCCGCGCCGGGCTGGCTGCGCAGCTGCAGCCGCCCGCCGAGCAGCGCCACCCGTTCGTGCATGCTCGCCAGGCCGAGCGACGCGCGCGCTCGCGCGGCCGCGGCGTCGAAGCCGATGCCGTCGTCGGTCACGCTCAACTCGACGCCGCCTGATGCCGGCCGCAACTGCACCCGGATGTGCTTGGCCTGCGCATGGCGCACGGCGTTGCGCAGGGCCTCCTGCGCGACGCGGAACAGGCATAACGCAGCCTCGCCGTGCCCGGCCGCGTTGGCGCCATCGCCTTCGAAGCCGACGTCGATCGCGCCGCGCCGCGCCGCGCGCTCGCACTCGACGCGCAGTGCTTCGGCCAGGCCCAGATCGTCGATCACCGACGGGTGCAGCCGGTACGACAGCGCGTGCACGTCGCGGCTCAGCGCAGCCAACTCGCTGCCGATGGAGTGCTCGGCCGCCGCGCGCGCCGCCGGCTCGGCGATGCGAGCCAGCGCCGCGGTCTCCATCGCCACGCCGGCCAGCCGCTGCGTGATGTCGTCGTGCAGTTCGCGCGCCAGCCGGCGGCCTTCGTCTTCGTAGGCGGTGATCAGCCGCCCACCCAGCGTGCGCGCTTCGCGCTCTGCGCGCTGGCGGCGCTTGCGCTGCACCAGCAGCGCGCCGATCAGCGCGGCCTGCGCGCCGATCACCGTGGCGGTGGCGGCGATCTCGCGGCGGTATTCGATCCACGCCGAACGCGGCCGGTAGCGCAGCTCGCTGCCCGGCGGCAGCAGCGACTCGCTGATGCCCCAGCGCTGCAGCTCGCGCCAGTCGTAGACGGGTGCGTGCATGCCGAAGGACTCGACGAAGGGCGGCGCATCCGGCGGTGCGGCCCACATGCGCAGCGCGGCCAACGCCGTGGCCTGGCCGGCGCGCGTCTGCGACAGATAGGTGCCACCGATCACGCCGCGGCCCAGCTCGTTCTCGAAGACGGCGAAGATCGGTGCGTTTGACGCCTGCCGCAGCTCGGCCAGTGCTTCGAGCCGCTCGTGCGGCACACCGGCGGCATCGATGATCAACTGGCCGTAGAACACCGCGCTGTGCGGCGGAAGCGCGGCGACGCGTTCCTTCATCTGCGCCAGCGACAAGTCGTCGAACCAGACGAAGCGCACCCGCTCGGCGAGGAAGGCGGTCTCGCGTTCGACCTCGCGGCGCCAGAAGCGCTCCAGCGGCGTGGCGCCGAGCACGACCGCGATCGTGCGCGTGCGCGGCAGCACGCGCAGCACGTCGGCAAAGGAGCGCGGCAGGTCCAGCGTGGTGGCCATCGCCGCGTCGCCCGGCTTGAGCGCCGCACGCGGCACGTTGCGCGTGTCGATCGCCGCCAGCAGCAGCGGCACGTCGGGAAAGACCTCGGCGCGGCGGCGCAGCAGGAAGCTCGCGGCGGGCGCGGCGACGCTGACGATCAAGTGCGGTGCCGGGTGCGCGAAGCGCGCGTTCAGGTAAGCGATGAAGGCGGCTTCCTCGGCCGCGTCGACCGCGCGCCCGGCGTCCAGCGTGGCTTCCAGAAAGACCACCGCCTGGCTCGAGCGCGAGGCCAGCTCGCGCCTGAAGGTCACGAGCACGGCGTCGTAGGGTGCGATCTCGCGGCTGAAGGAATGCACGATCAGCACGCGCTTGGCCGCGGCCTGTGCACGCGGCGCCAGCGCGACGGCGGCGGTCAGTGTCGCGACCGTGGCGCGCAAGCCGGCGCGCAGCGCGCCGCGCCGCGCCGCGCGTTGCGCTGCCGTCGAAGGGTTGTTCTTTCGATGCATCCGGGGCGTTGTTGCGCGCTGTGCGCGGCGGGTGCGGCGGTGCGCCGGGGCCGTGGTGCGCGGGTGCCGCGACGCCGGCTACCTGACGCGCTCGATCTCACCCGGCCGCCATTGCTTCGTGAAGAACGGCTCCTTGGGGCCGTACAGGCACAGGATCGTGAACCAGCCCCTGCCGGGCAGCGCCTGGATCCAGTTGCCGCGCGGCACGCCGGGCGGCTGCTGCGGGCCGAGGTAGATCGTGGTGGCGCCGTCCGCGCCAGCCTCGGCCGCCGGCGACGGGTAGCTCTGGCTGCCGGCGCGCGGGTAGCGCTGCGGCGTGTCGAGCATCGAGCGCGTCTGGTTGTCGTACAGCGTCAGTGACCAGAAGTTTTCGTTGGGGATGCCCTTGGGCAGCGTCAGCCGGTAGGTCCTGGCGCCGTCGAAACACTGCTTGTCGGCGTCCTGCATCGCCAGCAGGTACTGCGAGCCGATGCCGGGCACGCGCATCGCCATCGCCGGCGTGATGCCGGTGGCGCCGTAGAAGAAGGCGCTGCGCGCGTCGAGCTGGCGGTAGCCGGTGGGCGCGATGGGCTTGACGCCTTCGCGCGTGACCATCGGGATCGGCGTCTCGAACTCGTAGCCGCTTTGGAACAGGAAGTTGGTCCACGCCGAGCCCGGGTAGTAGGTCCAGGACGGGTCGCGCGGCGCCATCAGCAGCGTGCGCGACGCGGCGTTGCCGGTGGCCACCGCCTCGCCGAGGATCTTCTTCATGTGCGCATCGGGCGCGAAGGGCTGGCCCTTGACGATGCCGATCGCCGCCAGCGGCCCCATCAGCTCGGGGTCGAGCGCGGTGGCCGGCGGCGCTGCAATGCGCGACAGCCTGGCCTTGCCGTCCAGGAACTGCGCGATGCTGGTGCCCTGGCCACCGGGGTCGTAGGCATAGATCCTGGTGAACTTGCGGATCAGCTCGACCGCCGGCTGCGGGTCGTTGTGGTCGAGGAACATGCGCCCGAGGATCAGCGCATGGTTCGTGCGCGAGCGCGCGACATAGAAGCCGCCCTGGGGCAGCGCTCCGTCGTAGCCGGGCGGCAGGATCAGGTACTTGCCGCCTTCGCCGCGGTCCGGCCCCGGCACGCCGAAATCGACGACCCAGCGCCACCAGGCGTCGTCCACCGTGCCCAGCGCATTGGGTGGCGTCTCCAGCACCAGCGGGCCCTGGCTCAGGTCGAGCACGCCGACGAAGTACACCGTGTCGGCGTTGGCCGTCAGGAACAGCGACTTCGCGTCCATCAGCTTGGAGAACACCAGGATCTGGTTGTCCTGCACGCCGGCGGCCTGGAAGCCGCGGCGGATGGCCTCGAAGTTCGCGCCCTGCATCGTATTGACGAAGGCGTCGTAGGCGTGCGTGAAGTCGATCTGGTCGTAGACCTTGGCGGCGGTGGCCGCGCTGGGCATGCCGTCCTTGAACTCCAGCGTGCCCAGGTGCGTGGCCACGCTGTCGGGTGTGCTGATCGACGCGGGAACGGCTGCGCTGGTCTGGGCGCAGAGCGACAGGGCAAGGGTGATGCCGGCGCCCAGGCCGCACAGTGCGAAGCAGTGCTTTTTCACGTTCGATGATTCCGTTCGATGCTGCCGATCGATGCCAGGCGATGCGTCGCTGCCGGCACCGATTCTTGCGCACGGCGGCGTTCAACCCGCCAGCAGGCTGCGCATCAGCCTATTGGCCTGGGCCTCGGCCGCGCCCTCGAACACCTTGCCTATGCCGATCCCGGGCGGTCTTCGGGCTTGGCGAAGAACATCGCCGCGAGCCTGCGCATGCCCAGCACCCGGCCCAGCTCCCAGAAGGCGAAGAAGGGCACGAAGGCGACGACCAGCATCAGCGCGCGCGCCGCCAGTTCGTCCGCGCCGATGGCGGCGATCTCGTGCAGGCCGCTCCACAGGCCCTGCTTGTGGACCCAGCCCGCGACCAGCCGCTCGAGCACGCCGAACCCCATCACCAGCAAGCCGAAGACGACCGACTTGTAGATCACCGGCACGGCCAGCGCATGGTCGTCGAAGCGGCGGCTGAAGCCGAACAGCCTGCCGATCATCACCACCTTGGCGATGACCATCGCCTCGATCAGCGCGATGCCGTAGTGCAGGTAGGCGGTGCCGGCCTCGGCCACCACCAGCCGGCGATAGACGGTGAACAGGCCCAGGAACAGCCACAGGTACAGCGTGATGATCCAGTAGACCTTCAGCTCTTCGAGCGCCCGCTGCTTCAGGCTGCGGGCCGGTTCACCGCCTTGCATGCGTCCTCGGCTCGGCTACAGGATGCTGACCGGGCTGGTGCCGCCCGGCGCCGCCTTGGGCAGCCGCCCGTCGGTGTCGTAGGCGAGGAAGCCCTTGTAACCTTCGGGCCGGTTCGGCGGCAGGCCGAGGTTGAACAGCGTCTCTTCGACCGTGTCGTACCAGACGCCGACCTTCATGATCCTGCGCGCCTCGTCGGCGCTCGCCACCTTGCGGCCGAACTGCTCGCTCTGCTTGACCGCCCACTCGATCTGCTTGGGCGTCGACCAGCGCTTCTTGTGCATGTCCCAGATGTTGTCCTCGTTGCCGACGCGCACGTGCTGGCCGAGGATCGTCGCCAGCGTCTGGATCGCGATGTTGCCGCGCATGCTGCTCCAGAAGGTGACGCTCGATGCGCCATGCGGCGTGCGGCGCAGGAACTCCATCCAGTCGTAGGGGTTGCGGCCGAGCGAGCCGCCGCCGTAGCCGCAGATCGCCATGTTCAGCGGGCCCTTGTAGATGCCGGCACGCAGCAGGCGTTCGATGATCTCGAGCTGGTGCACGTGCGCCGGTACGAAGTACGGCTGGATCCTGTTCTTGGTGAGCCGCTTCAGGTGCTCGACGTAGAACCTCGAGGTCGAGTCGATGACCATGTCGGCCCACGCGGCGGCCACCTCCGGCTTGGCCAGGTGCGTGCCGTCGGCGTCGCCGGGGATCATGGCTTGCGTCACGTCCCACAGCGTCGTGCCGGTGGTCACGGTGACGAAGTCGGGCTTCGGGTCGAGCTCGGTCAGCATGTGGCGCGTGTCGTAGTTCAGCCACGCAGCCTTGGCGCCCTCGGTGTGCGGCGCGAACGTGATCGAGCCGCCGACCTGGATGATCATCTTCGGCACCGCTGCGCGCACCCGCGCGAGCATCTCGTTGTACTGGTCGAAGTTGCTCGAGCCCTCGCCGGTCTTCGGGTCGCGCACGTGGAAGTGCAGCATCGTGGCGCCGGCGTTCCAGCAGTCGACCGCCGCCTGCACCTGCTGCTCGAAGCTGACGGGCAGTTCGTCGACGTCGCCGGGCAGCCACTCGGGGCCGTAGGGGGCGGCGGTGATGATCGTCGGCTGCATGTTCTCGGGGAAGAGGGAGTCGTCGGTGAAGTACATGGTCAAAGCTCCTGCGCTGGCGGTGGGGTGAGGGCCGGAAGCGCCGGGACACCACCCCTGCCGCCCGACCGCAAGCACGGCGCATGCGGCACCCGGGTTGTAGGCGTTGGTGCGGCGCGCGGCCCACACACTTCAGGACCATCGCTGTGCCACTTCGCGACAGCGGGATTGCCATTTCTCGACACGGACCGGGTTTGCCCGAGAATCCCGCTCATGAAGGCCGATGTGATGCCCAGACCGTGGACCGCGACGCTCGGCACCCAGGAGGAACTCTGGCGCCAGCGTGTCGGCGCGCTGCGCGTGGCACCGCAGCTGATGCGCGACATGGGCGTCGACCCGACCGCGGCGCTGGCGGCGGCCGGCCTGCACGAGTCGGCGTTCGACCTGCCCGAGAACACCATCCCCTATGCCGCCTTCGGCCGCTTCCTGCACGGCGCCGCGCAGCACACCGGCTGCGAGCACTTCGGGCTGCTGGTGGGCCAGGTCTGGGGCCTGCAGTACCTGGGGCTGCTGGGCCACCTGCTGCGCCATGCCGCGACGCTGCGCGACGCGCTGCGCATCACCAGCGTGCATCACCACCTCAACAGCCAGGGCGGCGTGTTCTTCGTGCGCGACCACGGCGCCGTCACCGAGAGCGGCTACGCGATCTATCACCGCGGCGTCGTCGGCGCGCGCCAGATCCACGACGCCGCGCTGGCCTGCCAGGTCTGTTGCCTGCGCGAGCTGTGCGGCCCCGGCTGGGTGCCCGGCGAGGTGCTGCTGGCCCACGCCGCGCCGGCCGACGAGAGCCCGTACCGCGCGCTGTTCCGCTGCGCGGTGCGCTTCAACTGCGAGCTGAACGTGTTGCGCTATCCCAGCGCCTGGCTTGACCGGCCGCTGCCCGGCGCCGACCCTGCCGAACGGCGCCGCCTCGAGGCGCAGGCGACTGCGCAGGCCCGGCCCGAGTTGATCGACCAGCTGCGCCGCTCGCTGCGCGTGCTGCTGGTCAACCGGGTCGCCGCGGGCGACGCGGTGGCCGAGATGCTGGCCATGCACCGGCGCACGTTGAACCGCCGCCTGCAGGCGCTGGGCACGACCTTTCGCGACGTGCTGGAGGATGTGCGCTTCGAGGCCGGATGCGAGTTGCTCGACTCGACCGGGCTGCCGCTGGACGACATCGCCGACGCGCTGGGCTACGCCGGCGCCAGCGCGTTCACGCGCGCCTTCCGCCGCCGCGCCGGCACGCCGCCTGGGCAATGGCGGCGCAGCGGGGCCTGAGGTCGGCGTGCTGCTGTCGCGACCTCAGCCACCCAGTTCCTGCGGCTTGATGCCCAGGCCGCGCAGCGTTGCGCCCTGCTTGTCGGAAGCCGCCTGCAACGACTTGGCCAGCTCCTGCGGCGTGGCGCCGCTGCCGGCGTCGTTGCCCAGTTCGGCCAGGCGCGAACGCACAGCCGGCTGCGACATCACCTTCAGCGTCGCCTGCCGGATCTTGTCCTGCACGTCGGCCGGCACGGCAGGCTTGAGCCACAGGCCCATCCACGCCACATCGTCGATCATCGGGTAGCCCTGCTCGGCAAAGGTCGGCACCTCGGGCAGCGCCGGGTTGCGCGCCGGGCCGCTGACCGCGAAGGCCTTGATCTTGGCGGCCTTGATCATCGGGATCGAGGTCGTCGGGCCGTCGAACATCAGCTGCACATGGCCGCCGATCAGATCCTGCAGCGCCGGCGGCGAGCCCTTGTACGGCACGTGGTTCAGGTCGATGCCGGCGGACCTGTTCAGCTCCAGCCCCATCGTGTGCGAGATCGTGCCCAGGCTGTACGACGCGTACGACAGCTTGCCGGGGTGGGCCTTGGCGTAGGCGATGACCTCGGCCAGGTTCTTCGCCGGCAGTGAGGGGCTACCGACGAAGACCAGCCCGCTGCGCGCCAGGTCGGCCAGCGGCTTGACGTCCTTCGCCGGGTCGAAGCGCAGCTTGATCACGTGCGGGATCTCGGTGACCAGCGCGTTGATCGCCACCAGCAGGGTGTAGCCGTCGGCCGGCTGGCTCATGAAGTCCTGCATCGCGATCATGCCGGCCGCGCCGGGCTTGGCCTCGACGATGACCGGCTGGCCCCATTCCTTGTGCAGCCCGTCGGCGAGCAGCCGCGCCACGATGTCGGTGGTGCCGCCGGCAGGCGCGCCGATGACGATGCGCACCGGCTTGGTGGGCCAGGCCTGGGCAAAGGCGGCGGGCGCGGCGACGATCAGCGTGGCGCCGGCAATGGCGCCGAGAGCGGCGCGGCGGGTGGAATCGAGCAAGGTCTTCATCGTGGCCTCCGTGTATGTGACGGGCAGGGCGTTCGCTCAGGCCGCCAGCTTCAGCGTCGCGCCGCGCGTGCCCGGCAGGCGATTCGGCGCCCAGCCCAGCTTGGCCAGCGTCTCGTCGGCCGAGCCGTAGTGCTCGCCGATGCGGTAGATCGCCTTGGCCTGCTTGCCGCTGGCGACTTCGCGGTGCAGCTCGCGCGAGATGCGCACCATCTGCTCGACCTGGCGCACGCTGGTGATGCGCTCGCCCTTGCGGCCCCACAGGTTGTTCTCGATGCCGACGCGCACGTGCAGGCCCATCGCGATGGCCATCGTGTTCAGCGGCAGCACGTGGCGCATCAGGCTCTCCACGGTGAGCACCGCGTTGTCGGGGCAGCGGTTGATGAACTCCATCAGGTTGCGCGGGTTCGGGCCGTCGGCGCCGCCGCCGATGGCCACCCAGTTCAGCACCAGCGGGCCGGTGTAGACGCCGCGGCGGATCAGCCGCTCCACCGTCTCGAACTGGCCGAGGTCGCCGAGCATGAAGTGCGGCTGGATGCCATTGGCCTGCAGCCGCTTCAGGTGCTCGGCGACGAAGGCCGGGCCCGACGGGATCGTCATCTCGCGGTAAGCCTCCTGCAGCGCCGGGTTGGCCAGCGAGGTGCCGGCCACGTCGTCGGCGCTGAGCAGCTCGCAGATGTTCATCTGGTTGGTGTTGATCGCGATCGTCACCTGGTCGGGTCTCGGGTCCAGCTCGGCCAGCATGTGGCGCGTGTCGTCGCTCAGCCACTTGGCTTGCGCGCCCTCGCCTTCGGGCGCGAAGGAGATCGAGCCGCCGACCTGCAGCAGCATCTCGGGCACCGCGTCGCGCAGCCGCGCCAGCATCTCGTTGAACATGCTCAGCCGCTTTGACCCACAGCCGTCAGCCTCGCGCACATGCACGTGCAGCACGGTGGCGCCGGCGTTCCAGCAGTCCACGGCCTCTTGCACCTGCTCGGCCATGGTCAGCGGGATGTCGTCGCAGTCGCTGGGCAGGAACTGCGGGCCGTAGGGGGCGACCTGGATCACCAGCGGTTGCTGGTTCTCGGGCAGCAGCGAGTCGTCGAGGAATTGCATGTGGTTCTCCTTGGGTCGGGGTTTCAGGTCCGGGGCAGCGCCGCGGCTTCGCGCGCGGCCAGTGCTTCGTGCAGGATCGGCGCGCCCAGGCTCATCGTGTGGATGCCGAGCACGCTGACGCATTGCAGGACTGCGGTGATCTCTTCCTGGGTCGCGCCGAGTTCCAGCGCCTTGCGGATGTGGCGGCGCACGCCGGGGCCGTACATATGGGTGCACGAGGCATCGACGGCGATGGCGATGAACTCGATCACCTTCGGGTCGAGCGCACCGCTGAGCATCGGCTTCAGGCCCATTGCCATGAAGGCTTCGGTCCAGGCCGGGTCGAGTTCATAGGCCGGTTGCCAGTGCGGGTTCCATTCGCCGATGGCGCGCAGCTGGTCGCACAGCGGCGTGGCTGGGGATGGGGTGTTCATCGTGTGCCCCTTTGATCTGGATCAAGGTCCGACATTGTTTGCGCGAAGGCTTGGACACACTTGTCGATCCAGGACATTGACTTCACATTTCGGGACACGCCGAATCCAGCATGACAGCTCTCGTCCGCAGCGCCGCGCTGACGCACTTCGCCGAGCTGGCCGGCAGCTGCGGGCTCGATGCACGTGCGCTGCTGGCGCGGGTCGGCCTGCCGGCGCGCTGCCGGGCCGACCCCGACCTGAAGATCGCTGCGCACCGCGTCGGCCGGCTGCTGGAAATCGCCGCCGAGGACGCACACGAGCCGGGCTTCGGTCTGCGCCTGGCCGAATCGCGCCGGCTGTCGAACTTGGGGCCGTTGGCCCTGCTGGTGCGCGACGAGCCGACACTGCGCGGCGCGCTCGAGGCGCTGATGCAGCACATCCACGTACACAACGAGGCCATCGCGGTGCAGGTGGCTGAACACGGCGCCCTGGTGGTGATCCGCACCGAACTGGCCTCCGAGCGCAGCGGCACGCTGCGCCAGGCGAGCGAGCTTGTCGTGGCGGTGAGTTGCCGTGTGCTGCAGGTGCTGCTGGGCGCGTCCTGGCAGCCGCGGCGGGTGTGCTTCACGCATGCGGCGCCGAAGAGCCTGGCGGTGCACCACCGTGTGCTCGGTCCGGCGGTGGAGTTCGGCCATGAGTTCAACGGCATCGTCTGCAACGCCGCCGACCTGGACGCGCCGAATCCCGGTGCCGACCCGATCATGGCGCGCTACAGCCACAAGCTGCTGTAGCCGGCGCTGGCGCGCAGCGAGACCATGACGCTGCGCGTGCGCCGGCTGATCGTGCTGCTGCTGCCGCGCGGGCTGTGCCGCGTCGAAGTGGTGGCGCAGCACCTGGGCGTGGACCGGCGCACCGTGCACCGCCAGCTGGCCGCCGAAGGCACGAGCTTCTCCGCGCTTGTGCAGGCCGAGCGGCGCGAGCTGGCGCGGCGCTATGTCGAAGGCAACGAGCGCGCGTTGAGCCAGGTATCGGCGCTGCTCGGCTTTGCGGCGCCGAGTGCCTTCTCCCGCTGGTACCGCGGCAGCTTCGGCGTCAACGCGGCGGCGCAGCGCAGGCTGGCGCCGCCGGCACGTTGAGCACCATCAACCGGTCCCGGCCAGCAGCCCCTTGATCACGATATTGGCCTGGATTTCGGCTGCGCCCTCGAACACGCTCAGGATGCGCGCATCGCACAGCACGCGGCTGATGCGGTACTCGAGCGCATAGCCGTTGCCGCCGTGCACCTGCAGCGCGTCGTCGGCGTTGGCCCAGGCGACGCGCGCCGCCAGCAGCTTGGCCATGCCGGCTTCCAGGTCGCAGCGGCGCTGCGCGTCCTTCTCGCGCGCGGCAAAGAGCGTGAGCTGGCGCGCCAGCATCGTCTGCACCGCCATCCACGCCAGCTTGTCGGCCACGCGCGGGAACTGAATGATCGGCCGCCCGAACTGCCGCCGCTGCAACGCGTAGGCCAGCCCCAGCTCGAAGGCGTTCTGCGCCACGCCGACCGCGCGCGCCGCGGTCTGGATGCGCGCTGACTCGAAGGTGCGCATCAGCTGCTTGAAGCCCTGTCCGGTCTGGCCGCCGAGCAGCGCGTCGTCAGGCACGAAGAAGCCGTCGAAGGCGATTTCGTACTCCTTCATGCCGCGGTAGCCCAGCACCTCGATCTCGCTGCCGCTGATGCCGGCGGCGGGGAAGGGCAGGGCGTCGCTGCCGCGCGGCTTTACGGCGAGGAACATCGACAGCCCGCGCCAGTCGCGGCTGGCCGGGTCGGTGCGCGCCATCAAGGTCATCAGGTCGCTGCGCGCGCCGTGGGTGATCCAGGTCTTGTTGCCAAAGATGCGCCAGCCGCCCTCGCATCTTTCAGCGCGGCTGCGGATCGCACCCAGGTCCGAGCCGTGGTCGGGCTCGGTGAAGCAGGCGGTGGGGATCAGCGTGCCGGCGGCGATCGCCGGCAGGAACTTCGCCTGCTGCGCCGGCGTGCCGTTGCGCTCGATCAGCTCGGCGGCGATCTCGGTGCGTGTGCCCAGCGACCCCAGCCCGATGTAGCCGCGCGCCAGCTCTTCGGTCACCACGCACATCGCCGACTTGCCCAGGCCGGCACCGCCGTGGGCCTCGGCGATGGTCAGGCCGAACACGCCCAGGCGCGCCATCTCGGCGATCACCTCGTCGGGGATCAGCCGGTTGTGCCGATGCCAGTCGTGCGCGGCCGCGGCGTGGTCGTCGGCGAAGCGCGCGAACTGCGTGCGCACCTCGACCAGCGTGGCATCGTCGTCGCCCGGGTCGCCGAAGCGGCGTGTCGCCGCGCCTTCGGCCAAGAGCGTGGCGATGCGCCGCCGCACCGCGGGCGCGAAGCCTTCGGCGCACAGCCGGCGCACCGCGGCGTCGGCGTTGAAGGCGGTGACGGCGGCGAGGGCGCTGCCGTCGGCAGCCAGCGTCTCGGCGCGGAACACCTCGCCCTGGCTCATCGGCAGGCCGCCGGCCAACTGCGCCAGGGTCTCGCCATAGGCCGCTTGCAGCAGCAGCGCTTCGAGTTCGCCCAGCCGGCCGGCGGCTTGCAGCCGGCGCGCCCAGTTCAGCATCTGCTGCAGCGCATGCACGCAGGTCGCGGCCCAGGCGACACCATGGGCACGCGCCTGTTCGATCTGCAGCGCCTGGCCGGCGTCGGCGTGCGCACCGGCCAGCAGGTCGCGCAACGCACCCAGGCAGCGGGCCAGCAAGGTGTCGGCGGCGCGCTGGGCCTGCGCGCAGCGCGTCAGCAGTTCGTCGTTCATGGAGGCACGCAAGCGGTGGCCGGGGTGCGGCAGTGTACGAAGCGCGCCTGCGCTGTGCTCGGGCCTGCCGGCGCTCGCTTAGCATCGGCGCGCGCCGCCCTGCCGGTGCCGCCGTCGCGCCGATCCCATGTCGAGTCTGGAGCTCAAAGTCCCGCCGCTGCTGCTGTTCGGCGCGGTCGCGCTGGTGATGGCGCTGCTGGCGCGCTGGTTGCCGGCATGGGATTTCACGCTGCCGGCCAGCTCAGCCGCGGCGGCGGTGCTGGCCGCGGCCGGCGCCGGCGTCGCCGCGCTGGGCGCGCGCGCTTTCGTTCGCGCGCGCACCACGCTCGACCCGCGGCTGCCGCACAAGTCGTCGAGCCTGGTGCGCGGCGGCGTCTATCGCGCCAGCCGCAACCCGATGTACCTGGGGATGTTGGTGCTGCTGGCGGCGTGGGGCCTGCAGCTTGGCAACCTCGCGGCGCTGCTCGGGCTGCCGGCTTTCGTGCTGTACATGAACCGCTTCCAGATCACGCCCGAAGAACGCCTGCTGGGCGAGAAGTTCGGGCTCGAGTTCGACCAGTACCGCGCGGCGGTGCGCCGCTGGCTGTGACAGCGGCGGCGCATCGGCCGATATTGCGCCACGCGATGGAGGGCCTCATGACCGATCTGCACATCCGACCCGAGACGACGGCCGACGCCGCGCCGATCGCCGCGCTGATCACGCGCGCCTTCACCGGCCACCCGCACAGCGACGGCAGCGAAGCCGCGATCGTCGCGCGGCTGCGCGAAGCTGGCGCGCTGACGCTGTCCTTGGTGGCCGAGCAGCAGGGGCAGTGCGTGGGCCACATCGCGTTCTCGCCGGTGCGCGTGGGCGGCGCGGCGCTGGGCTGGTACGGCCTGGCGCCGCTGTCGGTGGCGCCTGCGCAGCAGCACCAGGGCATCGGCAGCGCGCTGGCGCGCGACGGCCTGCAGCGGCTGCGCGCGCTGGGCGCGCGCGGCTGCGTGGTGCTGGGCGAGCCGGCCTACTACCGCCGCTTCGGCTTCGCTGCGCACGCCGCGCTGGTGCTGGCCGGCGTGCCGGCCGACCACTTCATGGCTTTGGCTTTTGCCGCGGATGTGCCAGGCGGCGCGGTGAGTTACCACGCGGCTTTCGATCCGCCGGCCTGAGCGCCGGCCCGACGCACGCCGCTTCAGCCCGCGGCGATCGTGCCGGCCAGCACCAGCGCCTGCAGCGCTGCGTCGTCCAGCGCCAGCCGCTCGCGCAACACCGGGTGGGTGTGTTCACCCAGGCGCGGCGCGACGCCGGGCGCTGCCGTCGTGCTGGCGCCGAAGCGCAGCGGTGTGGTGGCGGTGAGCAGCTCGCCGATGCCCGGATGCATGGTGCGGCGAAACATCGGGTTGGCTTCGGAGCAGCGCGGGTCCTCGGTGAGCATCTGCGCAAAGCTGCGGTACGGGCCCCACAGCAGCGCGCGGTCTTGGAAGGCCGCGGCCACCTCGGCCAGCGTGCGCCGCGCGAACCATGGCCGCAGCGCGGTGGAGATCAGCTCGCGCGCGGCGTAGCGCGCGTGCTCGCTGTCCAGCCGCTGGCCCAGCGCGTCGGCCGCCTTGGGCAGCGACTCGTGCAGCCCGGTGGCGCGCAGCAGCGACGCCCATTGGCGCTCGGTGATCGCCACCACCATCGCGTGGCGGCCGTCGGCGCATCTGAAGCTGTCGCCATAGGCGCCGTAGACGAAGTTGCCGTCGGCGCGGCGCTGGCTGGCGTTGAGCTCGACGTCGGCCAGGTAACCGAGGTTGGCGGCGCCGGCCAGCGCCACGTCGGACAGCGCCAGCTTGACGTGCTGGCCCTGGCCGGTCAGGCGCCAGTGGCGCTCGGCCGCCAGCACCGCCAGCGCCAGCATCTGGCCGGCGATCAGGTCCCACGCCGGCAACACGTGGTTGACCGGGCCGTCGCGGCCGCTGCCGGTGATGCCGGGAAAGCCGGCCGCGCAGTTGACGGTGTAGTCCACCGCGTTGGCGCCGTCGCTCGAGCCCGCCAACTGCACCATGATCAGGTCGGGCCGCAGCCGGGCCAGCGCGTCGTAGCCGAGCTCGCCGTCAACCCCCAGGTTGGTCAGGAACAGCGCCGGCCCGTCACCGGGCGCGCAGATCAGCCGCTGCAGCAGCGCACGGCCCGCGGCGCTGCGCGCGTTGATTTCCACCGAACGCTTGCCGCGGTTCAGGCTGGCCCAGTACAGGCTGCGCCCCTGCGCGGTGCACGGCGCGCGGTCGATGTCGATGTTGCCGCCGATCGGGTCGACGCGAATCACCTCGGCGCCCAGTTGCGCCAGCGTCAGTCCGGCGCTGGGCGCGGCGACGAAGGCCGAGAACTCGACGACGCGCAGGCCGTGCAGCGGCTGGGTTGCCGTCATGCCGCGGCTGCCACGTAGCCTTGCTCGTAGGTGGCCACACCCTCGGGAATCGCCACCCACGGCAACTTGGAGCGCACCCAGATGTGGCGGTCGATCGCGAACCAGCCAGGCTCGTCGAAGGTGCCGGCGGCGATGGTGCGCTTGCCCGGGCGCAACTCGGCGCTGTGCGAGATGGTGGTGCCGCAGCCCGGGCAGAAGCGCATGCGCAGCCAGCGGCCGCTTTCGTCCGAGTGGTATTCGCGCTCGGCGAGCTCGCCTTGCAGCAGCGTGACCTTGTCTTCGTCGAAGGTGGCCAGCACGGCGAAGGCGCTGGCCAGCCGGCGCTGGCAGAAGCGGCAGTGGCATACGGTGGCGACCACCGGCGCGCCGTCGACGCGGAAGCGCACCGCGCCGCAGGCGCAGCCGCCGAAGTGGCTTGGGTTCATCGTCGTCTCCCTGGCATGCGAGCGTTTCGATTGTGCGCGCCGGCTCACCGCGATGAGCCGGCTTGCGCTACAACCCAGGGCTGCGGCTGGCAGCGTCTGCCAAGCCCGAGCCTCGACACCATGAACCCACCTGCCAAACCGCCGCGCCACTTCTCGATGCTGCGCGGCTTTCACCTGGCCGACTTCATCACGCTGGGCAATGCCAGCTGCGGCGTGCTGTCGGTGCTGCTGGCGATGATGTTCATGGCCAGCGGCGAGTTGCGCCACTTCATGCTGTCGGCGGCGATGACGCCGTTGGCCTTCGTCTTCGATGTCTTCGACGGCAAGGTGGCACGCTGGCGCCACCAGCATTCGCCGCTGGGGCGCGAGCTGGATTCGCTGGCCGACGTCATTTCCTTCGGCGTCGGCCCGGCGGCGCTGGGCTTTGCCGCCGGGCTGCAAGGCGGTTGGGACGTGGTGCTGCTGTGCTACTTCGTGTGCTGCGGCGTCAGCCGGCTGGCGCGCTTCAACGTCACCGCCGAGGCGCTGTCGGCCGGCTCGGACAAGGTCGCCTACTTCGAAGGCACGCCGATCCCCACCAGCGTGGTGATCACCGCGCTGCTGGCCTGGGCGGCGTGGCAGGGCGCGATCGGCGCGCAGCTGTGGGGCGGGGCGTGGCAGCTCGGCCCTTGGCAGCTGCACCCGATGAGCCTGCTGTTCGCGGCTTCGGGCACCGCGATGGTGAGCAAGACGCTGCGCATCCCGAAGTTCTGAAGCCTGCGCCGCAGGCTTCGCGCGGCGCTGTGCTGTTGTGCCGTGCGCCGCGGGTGCATACTGCGGCCATGGCCATCGAACATGCTCAACCCGGTCAGCCGGTGGATGTGCGCCCGCTGGGCGCGCGCTTGGCGAATGAAAAGTCGCACGCGCTGTTCAAGAGCGACCAACTCGAGGTCATGCGGCTGGTGCTGCAGACCGGCAAGTCGCTGCCGCCGCACAAGGTGGCCGGCGAGATCACGATCCACTGCCTGGAGGGCCGCATCGACGTCGGTGCCGACGCGGCCCGCCACGTGCTGGTTGCGGGGCAGATGCTGTATCTGCCTGGCGGCGTGGTGCACGACGTGATCGCGCTGGAAGACGCTTCGGCGCTGGTCACGATCGTGCTGGGCCGGCCCTGAGCCGCCCTTCGCGGGCTTACTTGCCGGCCGGCTTGGCGACGCGATCGACGCTGATCGCGACCGCTTCGGTGTACACCGCCTCGACCTGATCGCCGACCTTCACCCGAGCGAGTTGCGCCGGGTCCGGCACATGCAGCTCGACGCTGTTGCCCTTGGGACCGCGCAGCGTCACCACGCTGGCTTTCTTGTCGACGGCGGTGACGTTGGCCATGATCACCACCTGGCGCCCGGCGGCGCCACCGGCCACCGCACCGGCTGGCGCCGGCGCGGTCGCGGTTTCGCTGCTGCTCGAGCGGATGCCGCTGCCGTGGGGGCGCAGCTCCAGCGTCAGCGCGCGCATGTAATCGACCGTCACCAGGTCGCCGACGCGGATCTGGTCGAAGTTCTTGGACTCGGGCGGCACCACCACGTCGACCACGCGCCCCTTGGCGCCCTTTAGCGTGACCGTGCGCGTGGCAGCGTCCAGCGCCACCACCGTGGCCTGCAGTTGAACCGTGCCGGCGACACCGCCGACGCCGGGGGCGCTGGCGGCGACCACCGCAGCCACCGGCGGCTGGGCCTGCTGGGCGAAGGCGAGAGGCGCGACGGCGGCGGCGGCGAGGACGACGGGTAGGACGATGCGAGCTTTCATGTTTGCCTGTGGCAGTTGGGAAGGGGGCGTATTGGAGCACGGCTGTGCAGCGCCGGTTCCCGGCCGCGCTGCACATTGCGGCTTGGCTAAGATCGGCGCGAGGCGTTCCCGACACGATGCCGCTTCACCCTGCGAACCATGCACCACCCCTTCGCCGACCTCATCGCGCTGCGCACCGACGAGCAAGGTGCCGGGCACAGCCGGCTGTCGCTGGTGGTGGCGCCCGAACACCTGAACCCGCACCGCGTGGTGCATGGCGCGGTGCTGTACGCGCTGGCCGACACCGGCATGGGCGCGGCGCTGTACCCGACACTGGCCGATGGCGAGATCTGCGCCACCATCGAGATCAAGATCAACTACTTCAAGCCGGTGCGCTCGGGCACGCTGCGCTGCCTGACGCGCTTGATCCACCGCGGGCGCCGCGTGGCCAACCTCGAAGCGCAACTGTTCGCTGGCGACACCCTGGTGGCGCAGGCCAACGGCAACTACGCGATCATTCAACCGCGCGCCAAGCCGGCCGGCGCTTGATGCCCACGGCCGCCGCCGCGGCAGCACGCTGGCCTCAGCCGCACGAGGGCAAACGCCAGCGCGGCACTTTGCCGCCGTCGCATTGCACGCGGCCGGCGGCGAGCAGTTCGTCCAGATGCAGCTGGATCGAGCGCGCCTCGGCGCTGTCGATCCACAGCTCGGCGGCATGCGGTGGATACATCAGCCGCTCGCGTACCAGATCGTCCAGCGTGCGCGGCCCGGCTTCGAGCATGCGCAGCAGCCGGGCCTCGCGCTCGTCGATGCGCGCGGCAAAGGCGGCGAGCAGCTCGAGGAAGACCGCGCGTTCGCGGATCACCCCCTTGTGGTGCGAGGTGATCCAGGCCGAGGCCGGCAGCTCGGCCAGGCGCTGCAGGCTGCGGCGGAAGTCGGCCAGGCTGGACGTCGCATCGCCGTAGTACGGGCCGAAGCCCGACAGGTCGATGTCGCCGATGAAGGCGATGCCGGCCGGCTCGACCAGCAGCGCGCAGTGGCCGGCGGTGTGGCCGGGCAGGTGCAGCGCGCGCACCCGCACCGCACCCAGGTCCCACACCGCGCCGTCGTCGTAGCCGATGGCATCGGGCCGCGCGACATAGCTGAATTCGGCCTCGATGCGCGCGCGCAGCGCATCCAGCACCGGCGGCGCATAGCCGTAGTGGCGTGACAGCCCTTCGAAGCTGCGCGCGGCGAGCAGGTCGGCCTGGTGCACGTGCAGCGGGGTGTTCGGCATCAGGTGCAGGCCGGCCATGTGGTCTTCGTGCACATGGCCGAGGATCGCCAGGTCGGCGTCGGCCAGCAGTACGGCGAGGTGGTTGGCCACCTGCGGTGTGTCGAACACCGCCATCGAATCGCTGCCGCGCACCACCACCAGGTTGCCGTCGGGGTACTTGCCGCCCTTCGCGCCGAAGTGCACGCTGACCGGACCGAGCTCGAGCATCGGGATCGTCGTCATCGCCCGCATCATAGGCAGCGAGCGGCTGCCGCGGTGTTGCCGCCGTGTGCGCCGCCGCGCCGCGGCTTCAGCGGACCCAGTCCAGCGGGTCTTCGTTCAGCGCCGGCATGCGCCCTTGCTGCTCGACGAAGACGCGATGCCAGATGGCGAACTGCAGCACGCCCCACAGCTGCTCGGTGCCGCCGCCGCCGTTGCGCTGCAGATCGAGCAGGTGGCGCACGCCGTCGCTGTCGAACCAGTGGGCGACCGCCTCGTTGGCCAGCAGCACCGGGCCGAGGCGCGACAAGAACTCGCCGCCCAGCAGCTGGCGCATCGGCACGTGGAAGCCGCGCTTGGACTTCAGCAGATGCTCGCCGGGAATGAGGCGCTGGCCCCAGCGGCGCAGCAGCAGCTTGCCCAGGCGGCGCTGGACCTTCAGCGCATCGGGCAGCCCCAGGCCGAACTCGACGATGCGGTGGTCCAGGAAGGGCACGCGCGCTTCCACGCCGAAGGCCATCAGGCTGCGGTCGACCTTGACCAGCAGCTTGTCGGGCAACGGGCCGACCAGGTCGTAGTACTGCAGCCGCTGCAGGCTGCTCCACTGCCGCGGCGCGTCGCCCCAGGCCTGCGCCTGCGCGCGCCGGTAGCCGTGGCTGGCGGCCTGCAACGCCGGCCCGTACGCACGCCGGCGCAGCTCGGCCGGCCAGTGGTTGCGCGTGCGCAGTCCGCCCTTGCCGGGGCGCAGCAGGTTGCTCAGCCAGCGCTGCGCCGGGTGCTTGCGAAAGCGCGCATAACCGGCGAAGGCCTCGTCGCCGCCTTCGCCGGTGAAGATCACCTTCAGCGACTTGCCGGCGTGTTCGGCCAGCAGCGAGGTCGGCAGCACCGCGAAGTCGCGCATCAGCTCGTCGGTGGCCCAGATGGCGTGCGGGATGCGCGCCAGCAGCTCGTCGGGCGTGGTCTCGATCGCATGGTGGCGCGTGCCGAACTGCCGCGCGATGCGCTGCGCATCGTCCAGCTCGTTGCGCTCGCGCGTGACCGAGTAGCCGATCGAAAAGCTCTCGATCGGCTTGTCGTGCAGCCGCGTCAGCATCGCGCACAGCAAGCTGGAATCGACACCGCCCGACAGGAACATACCGAACGGCACGTCGGCGCGCATGTGCTCGAGCATCACCTGCTCGAACAGCGTGGTAAAGGCTTCTTCGGCCTCGGCCATGTCCAGCGCCGCGGTGCGCACCGGCTGCAGCGACCAGTAGCGCTCGCGCTCGATGTTCAGCGCGTAGTCGATGCTCAAGGCGTGGCCCGGCGGCACGCGGCTGACGCCGGCAAACACCGTGGCCTCGCCGGCGGCGTATTCGTTCTCGAGGAACTGCGCGAGCGCGTCGGCTTCGATCTTTGGCGTGGCCGGCAGCAGCGGCAGCAGCGCCTTCAGCTCGGAGGCAAAGGCCACCAGCGTGGCGTCGCGGTACAGGTACAGCGGCTTGATGCCCAGCCGATCACGCGCCAGCACCACGCAGCGGCGCGCGCGGTCGTGCAGCGCCAGCGCGAACATGCCGTGCAGCCGGCGCAGGCCGGCCGCGCCCTCGGCCGCGTAGGCCTGCAGCACGCTCTCGCTGTCGGAATGCGTCAGCGGCTCGAAGCCGCCGCGCGCGATGAACTCGGGGCGCAGCTCGACGTAGTTGTAGATCTCGCCGTTGACCACCGCGGCCAGCTGGCGGTCGGGCGTGACGATCGGCTGGTGGCCGCCGGCCAGGTCGATGATCGACAGCCGCGTGTGCACCAGCCCCACCGGGCCGTCCAGCGTGATGCCGAAGTCATCCGGCCCGCGATGGCGCAGCGCGGCGGCGGCCGCTTGCAGCCGCGCATGCAGCGGCGCGGCCGAGGCCGCGTTGACGATGACACCGGCGATTCCGCACATGGGCTGGGGCTTGGCTGGGCGTTGGCTGGGCTGGCGGCCGATTGTCGGTGCAAGGCGCCGGCCGGCCGCGCTGTCAGAATCGCGCCGCATGGTCAGCTCGATTCACGTGCTCGGCAGCCACGAACTGGGTGGCGCCGACTGGTTCTTCGTGCGGCTGGTGCAGGCGCTGCAGCGCGCCGGGCATCCGACGCTGGCGGTGCTGCGCCCCGACAGCCCGGTGCGCCAGGTGCTGTCCGGCGAGGTCGAGCAGCGGCTGCTGCCGCTGGCTTCGAAGTGGGATGTGCTGTCGCGCTGGCGGCTGACGCGGCTGATCGCGCAGCGCCGGCCCGACGTGGTGCAAAGCTACATGGGCCGCGCGACGCGGCTGACGCGCTTGCCCGCAGGCAGCCGCGCCTTGCACGTGGCGCGGCTGGGCGGCTACTACCGCATCGACGGCTACTACCGCCATGCGCATGCCTGGGTCGGCAACACGCGCGACATCTGCGACTACCTCGTCAAGCAGCGACTGCCCGCCGAGCGGGTGTTCCACATCGGCAACTTCGTGCCGACCCCGCGCGCAGTGAGCGATGACGAACGCGGCCAGTTGCGCGCGCGGCTCGGGCTGCCACGCGATGCCTTCGTGGTGTTCGCGCTCGGCCGGCTGGTCGAGAAGAAGGGCTTCGTCGACCTGATCGAGGCCTTCGCGCAGCTCGAGCCGAAGGTTGGCGACCGTCCGTTGATGCTGCTGCTGGCCGGCGACGGCCCGCAACGCCCGGCGCTGACCGAACGCGTCCAGCAGCTCGGGCTGGCGCAGCGCGTGGTCTTCGCCGGCTGGCAGAACGACACCACGCCGTACTACGCGCTGGGCGACGTGTTCGTCTGCCCGTCGCGCCACGAGCCGCTGGGCAACGTGATCCTCGAGGCCTGGCAGCATCGGCTGCCGCTGCTGAGCACGCGCAACGAAGGCGCCGCCGAGCTGGTGACCGAAGGCGACAACGCGTTGCTCGCGCCGCTGCAGGACCCGCCCGGGTTGGCCGATGGCCTGCGCCGCATGCTGGGCCTGAGCGACGCCGAGCGTGGGCGGCTGGCTGCGGCCGGGCTGGCCACGGTGCAGCGCGAGCACAGCGAGCAGGCGGTGGTCGGCGCCTACCTTGCGCTGTACGCCCAGCTGCGCGGCGCGGCTGCAACGAAAACTTCATAGAGAATCGCCCGCTCGGGGCCGTCCCGAACGGAGCACGCGGACGATGCAAACGCCGGTCAAGCAGTTGGTGTGCGTGAAGTGGGGCGCGGCCTACGGCCCCGAGTACGTCAACCGGCTGTACGGCATGGTGTCGCGCCACCTCGCGCCGCCGTTTCGGCTGGTGTGCCTGACCGACGATCGCCAAGGCATCCGCGCCGAAGTCGAGTGCTTCGACTTGCCCGAGCTGGGTGTGCCGCACCCGCAGCGCACGGTGGGCAAGTGGCGCAAGCAGGTGCTGTGGGGCGCCAGCGTGCCGGGCCTGGAAACGGGTGTGCCGGCACTGTTCATCGACCTGGATTCGGTGATCGTCGGCGCCATCGACGACTACTTCAGCATCGGCGAACCCGCCGATGTGTACGTGGCGCGCAACTGGGCGCGGCCGCTGGAACGGCTGGGTCAGACCTCGGTGTTTCGATTTCCGGTGGGCGGCAACGCGCACCTGCTGGCCGACTTCCGCGCCGATGCGCAGGGCATCGCCGACAAGTACCACTTCGAGCAGCACTACGTGACCTACGCGGTGACCGGCGGCGTCAAGTTCTGGCCCGAGGCCTGGACCAAACACTTCAGGCTGCACTGCATGCCGCCGTTCCCGCTGTGCTACTTCGTCACGGCCAAGCTGCCGGCGGGCGCGCGCATCGTTACCTTCCCCGGCGGGCCGAACCCCGACGACGTGATGGTCGGGCGCTGGAACGGCCGGGTGTCGCCGCACCCGTCGCGCTGGCAGTACCTGCTGGCCACCTTCGGCGCGGGCCCGCGCGTCGACCCCAGCCGGCTGCGCCACCTGCGGCGCTACGTGCTGCCGGTGCCGTGGATCGCGGCGGCGTGGCGCGAATGAGCGGCGCGCGCAGGCGGACGCTGGCGGCGTGAAGATCGTCCACCTGCTGTTCACGCACAGCTTCGCCGGCACCGAGCGCCACGCGATCGAGCTGGCCAATGCACAGGCGCAAAGCCATGAGGTGACGATGCTGCTGCACCGCCGCGCCGCCGAGCCGCGCGATACGGCCTTGGCGCATCGGCTCGATCCGCGCGTGCGAGTGCAACTGCTGTCAGGGTGGCGGCCGCTGCTGCTGCGGCGCGCGCGGCGCGCGCTGCGGGTCTTGCGGCCCGACGTCGCCCACGCACACCTGAGCAACGCCTGCCGCGCGCTGCACGGCCAGCGCGGGCTGTGCCTGCGCGTGGCCACGCTGCACATCCGCTACAAGCCGCAGCAGCACGCCGACATGGACGCGCTGATCGCGATCGCACCGTGGCAGTTGGCCGAGGTGCCGGCCGCGCAGCGCGAGCACACCACGCAGATCGACAACTGGACCGGCCCCTACCAGCCCGCCGCCGATGCGCGCACGCGGCTGCGGCGCGAATGGGGCGTGGCCGAGGGCGACTACCTGATCGGCGCGCTCGGGCGCAGTGAGCACAGCAAGGGCCTGGATGTGCTGATCCGGGCCTTCGAGTCGGCCAGGCCGCCGCGGGCCAGGCTGGTGATCGTCGGCCACGGCCGCGACTGGCAACGCCTGCGCGCGCTGGCGGCACCGGACATCGTGATGCCGGGCTTCATCGCGCGGCCGCAGGACTGTTTTGCCGCATTCGATGCCTTCGTCAGTGCCGCGCGCAGCGAGCCCTTCGGCCTGGTGTTTCTCGAAGCGATGGCGGCCGGGCTGCCGATCCTGGCCACCGCGTCGCAGGGCGGGCAGCATTTCGCCGCGCAGATCGGCCGGCCGCTGGTGGCGCTGGAAGACGTCGCGGCGCTGCAAACCGCACTGCAGGACCTGGCGGCGCAGCGCCCGCCGCGGCAGGCCTACGCGATGGCGGCCTTCGACCGCGATGCGCGCGTGGCGCAGGTCGAGCAGGCGTACCGCAGCGGCATCGCCGCGTTGGCGGCAACGCGCGCTTGAGCCTGGCGTGCGGTGCGCAGCGCCGCGGTGAAGGCGCGCGCTACGTGCGCGCACCGCGCTTGGGTCTTGCCACTTGCCGCGCCGCCGGTGAGGGTTTTGCCGCGCGGCCGGCCGCCGCCTTGGCAGACTTGGCCGCAACGCCGCGGCCGCGCCGGCCTCGGCAGGCGCGCTCCAGCACGTCGAGCTCCTCGCACATCGCATCGGCCACGCGCTGCGGCTGCGGCACCAGGCTCGGGCACACCAGCACGGCGACGTCGAGCTGGTCGGCGTGGCTGATCACGGTGATGTTCATCGCCTGGCCCGGCACCAGCAGCGAGATCGGGTACTCGGCCTCGATCAGCGCGCCGTTGATGTAGCGCCGCTCGCTCACGCCGTGCACGTTGGACAGCACCAGGTTGTGCACCAGCACGCGCTCGGCCTGGCCGGCGAGCTGCGCGAGGATGTACGGCAGCCCGGTCACCGTCATGTAGATCGTCAGCGCCGTCTGCGAAGCCAGCCCGCGGATCAGCTCCTTGGCGTGCGCGCTCGAGCCGTGCACGGTGGCCAGCCGCTGCAGCGGATCGGCCAGGTGCGTGGCCAGCGACACCATGCCGGTGACGATCGCGTTGCCGGCGGCATCGCCGTCGGTTCGGGCCATGGCCACCGGCATGCTGGCGATCAGCGGCTTGGCGGGAAGCGCGTTGCGCTCGGCCAGGTAGCGGCGCAACGCGCCACCGCACAGCGCCATCACGACGTCGTTGATCTTCACCTCGCGCTGCTGCGCGATGCGCCGGATGCGCTCGAGGTCCAGGCGTGCCAGCGCCAGCGCGCGTTGTGCCGTCAATCGGCCGTTGAGCATGGTCGCCGGTGCGGTGTACATCGGCACCAGGCCGTCGTCGGCCGGATCGCGGTACGAATCGATCAGCCGGCCGAAGGCGGTGCGCAGCTGGGCCATGGTCTCGAGGTTGGCCTGGATCTCGTGCGTTTGCCGCTCCCACCAGCCGGGTGAGATCGCGCCGGTCTGGCCTGCCGCCTTGGTGGCGGCCTGCGCCGCCTTGGCCGCGGCCTTGACCGCCGCGCCGACCGCCTTCACGGCGCCGGGCGCGACCGCCTTGTCGCCGTCGAACTTCACCGCCCAGTACGGCGGCAGGCCGCGCGCACCGGGATCGGGGCTGGTGGTCGCGTGCGCCAGCTTGATGCCCCACTGGCCGTCCATCAGCGCGTGATGGATGCGCGTGAAGGTGGCGTAGCGCCCGCCGGCGAGGCCTTCGATCAGGTGCTGCTCCCACAACGGGCGCGAGCGCTCGAGCGGGCCGCCGTTCAGCCGCGAGATCAGCTCGAGCAGCTCGCGTTCGCCGCCGGGGTAGGGCAGCGCATGGTGAAAGACATGTTCGTCGAGGTTGACCTCGTCGAGCACCTCCCACTTCAACGCGCCCAGGGCACCGCCCGAGCGCGCGAGGCGGTAGTTGAACGGCGCGCCATCGGCCGCAAAGCGCATCATGCGCTGGCGCAGCTTGTGCACGAAGTCCGGCCCGGCACCTCGCGGCAGCTTGATCACCTGGATGCCGCCGATGTGCATCGGCGTCTGCGGCGACTCCATCAGCAGCAGTCCGGCATCGAGCACGTTCATCGACTTGAGCTTCATGCGTTTCCTCGGTGCTGCGTCGCGGGAACCACCGGGCGGTGCCGCGCGCGAAAGTCTAGGGTCGCTCGCGGGCGTCGGCGGTTGATCGCTGTCACGAAACCGTGATCGGCCGCGCCTGCCGTGAAGCCATCGACAACACCTGTCGCAAGCGATCGATGCTGACTATGCTGAAACCGCTTACCCGCGCTGCGCTGACCGTTGCGGCTGCGTTCTTGCGGTGCGGCCCCGTTCTGGCGCAGGACGTTCCCGGCGCCGGCGCCTCGCCCCCGGCGCCGATCGACGCCCAGTGGGCCGACGCCTACCACAAGGCGACCGGCGCGCGCATCAACGACCAGCCGGTGGGCTGCGGTGCCGGCGTGCGGCAGATCAAGGCCAGGACGGTCGATTTCGGCGCGACTGACGCGCCGCTCGCCGACGAGGAACTGGCGCGTGACGGTCTGGTCCAGTTCCGGGTGGTGATCGGCGGCGTGGTGCCGGTGGTCAACCTGCCCGGCGTCGCGCCCGGCCAGCCCAGGCTCAGCGGCGCGCTGCTGGGCGACCTGGAGCACGAAGTCGGCCTGGCGCTGCACCAGCTGCGCCGCGCGCTCGACGCCTTCGCGCGGCTGGACGTGCCCACGGCGCTGCAGATGCTGAAGGCCGACGACCAGATCGACCGCGCTTTCGAAGGTCTGATGCGCAAGCTGATCACCTTCAGGATGGAGGACCCGCGCACCATCTCCGCCAGCATCGGCCTGGTGTTCGCGGCCAAGGCGATCGAACGCGTAGGCGACCACGCGAAGAACCTGGCCGAAGCCGTGATCTACGTGGTCAAGGGCACCGACGTGCGCCACAACCCGATCGACTCGGTCGAGTCGATGGTGCGCTGAGCATGGCGCGCATCCTGGTCGTCGAGGACGAGCCGGACATCGCCGAACTGGTGGCCATCAACCTGCGCCACGCCGGGCACGACGTGGCGCTGGCCGCCGATGCCGAGGCCGCGCAGGCCGAGGTCGACGCGGTGCTGCCCGATCTGGTGCTGCTGGACTGGATGCTGCCGGGGCTGTCGGGGCTGGGCCTGGCGCGGCGCTGGCGCGCGGCCGCGCGCACGCGTGCGCTGCCGATCATCATGCTCACGGCGCGCGCCGACGAGGCCGACAGCGTCGCCGGCCTGGACGGCGGTGTCGACGACCATCTCGCCAAGCCGTTTTCGCCCAACGAACTGATCGCACGCATCCGCGCCGTGCTGCGCCGCGCGGCACCGCAGGCGTTGGACGCGGCAGTCGAAGCGGCCGGGCTGCGGCTCGATCCGGCCGCGCGCCAGGTCACGCGCGCCGACGGCGCATCGCCGCAGGCGCTGCGCCTCGGCCCTGCCGAATCCAGGCGGCGGCACCACATGATGACGCATCCGCGGCGCGTGCACAGCCGCGCGCAATTGCTGGACCGCGTCTGCGGCGACCACGTCTTCATCGAGGAGCGCACGGTCGACGTGCACGTCAAGCGGCTGCGCGATGCGCTGTCGTCGCTGCAGTGCGCGCATCTGATCGAGACGGTGAGCGGTGCCGGCTATCGCATCGTTGAAGCCGCGCCGGCCGCATCGGCCTGAGCGTCCGATGAGGCTGCTGCGGCTGGCTGCGGCGTTGGCCACGCTGCTGGGTTGCCTGGCGCTGCGGCGTGCTGGTGGCCAGGCAGTCCGGCGTGCTGGCCGGGGCGTGGTGCGCGCTGGCGCTCATTCTGAGCGGCGGGCTCGCGTCCGAGGCGCTGGCACGCCGGCGGCTGCTGGGCTGGTGGCGCGGCGATGCGCAGGGCGCGCCGCCGCCGCCGGGGTTGGCGGCGCTCGCGCTGGGCGATCCAGGCTACGAAATGCGCAGGGTGCGGCGCCGCCGCGAACGGCGGGTGGCGCAGCAGCGGCAGCGCTCGACGCAGTTCCTCACGGCCGTGCAGGCTTCGCCGATCGGCGTGATGCTGCTCGACGCCGAGCACCGCGTCCGCTGGTGCGCCCGCGTGGCGGCCGATCACCTGGGGCTGGACCCGCAGCGCGACATCGCCCAGTCGGGGACCCACCTGGTGCGCGCGCCGGCCTTCGTCGAGCACCTGCTGAGCGGCACATCGGGCCAGCCGGTGATCTTCGCCAGCGCCAACGGCATCCGCGTGTCGGTGCTGCTGCAGCCCTATGGCGACGGGTTGAAGCTGGTACTGACCCAGGACATCACCGAACCCGAACGCGCCGAGCAGATGCGCCGCAGCGTCGTGGCCAACGTGTCGCACGGGATCCGCACGCCGCTGACGGTGCTGGCGGGCTGCGTCGAGACGATGAGCCGGTTGCCGCTCGACGATGCCGAGCGCCTGCGCATGCTGGGCCTGATGGCGGCGCAGGCGCAGCGCATGCGCTCGCGGGTGTCCGACCTGTCGACGCTGGCGCAACTGCAGGGCAGCTCGCGCCCGCCGCGGCTCGAGTTTCACGCTGCGTGTGCCGCCGGCACGGGTGCGCCTGCGCGCTGCCACGCACGCCGCCAGCGCCGGCGCCGTGGATGCCACCGCCGATTGATGCGGCTGCGCGATCAAGTGCGACACGACGGCGCGCCGCCACATGGTCAGCGCGACCCGTCGCGCCGGTAGACCGAGGTCAGGTTGTTGCGGTCGGTCGGCCGGCGCTCACGGGCGATGCGTGTCCAGCCTTCGGGCGCCTGGCCGGGCGAGGCCACCGGCGTGACGCGCAGCAGATAGTTGCAGCGCGTGTGCGCGGCGCCGTGGCGCGCATCCACCGCATAGGGGCCGAAGTACTCCAGCGCGGCCACCAGCGAGGTCGGCTGCCCCGGCGCGGCGATGCACTGCCCGGCCGGCACGTGGCGGGCGATGCGCTCGACCAGCGGCCGGTTGCTGCGGCCGTAGTCGAGCATCGGCAGCCCCAGCGTCATCAGCAGCAGCCAGCACAGCGTGACGCCGCCGGCCGGAAGCACCAGGCTCTTCCACAGCGCTTCACGGTGTCGGCCGGTGCGCCAGCGCAGCAGCCACAGCCAGCCGACGCTGCCGGCCAGCGCCAGCAGCAGTGCCCACCAGGAGAACTCGCCGGCGAAGCCTGGCGCCAAGCGCTCGATGTTGGCCGCCGGCTTGGCCGGCACGCCGGTCTGCACCGACGCATAGATGACCCACAGCGCGCCGGCGCTCAGCGTGAACAGGATCATCGAGAACCAGTCGATGGCGGCGGTCGTGCTGCGGCTCAGCGTGGGCAACGCGAAGGCCGCCAGCACCGCCATGCCCGGCAACGCGAGCAGCAACGCGCGGTCGGACCCGCCGATGGCCAGGCTCCACAGCAGCGCCACGGCGGCGGTCACCAGCGGCACCGACACGTGCCGATGCTGCAGATGCTGGCGCCAGCGCCACAGCGTCCACAGTGCCAGCAGCCAGCTCGGCCACAGGAACCACAGCCACTGCCGTGCGATCGACGCCAGCCTTGGGGCCTCGGGGCGCATGGCCAGGCGCCATGACCAGATGTTCAACCGCATCGCCAGCACGATGGCCAGCACCGTGGCCAGTGCGACCCACGGCGCGAGCCGTCGCACCTGCGCGTAGTTCGAGCGCAGGCACACCACGGTGCTCGCCGCGCCGGCCGCCAGTGCCACGAACGGCGCGCCGCTGCCGGCGAGCAGTGCCAGGCTGATGACGATGCCCAGCCGCGCCCGCCAGACCCGGTACGGTGCCGCCGCCATCGCCCACATCGTCAGGCTCACGGCGAACAGCTGCGCCAGCTCGGGCGTGGTTTCGTGACCCAGCTGCAGCAAACCCAGGCTGGCAATCAGCGCCAGCACGGCGGCGTCGGCCACGGCGCGGGCGTAGTCGATCGGGTCGGCCTGGCCGCCGAAGGCGAAGGTCACTGGCTGGGCGGCCTCGGTGCGCGCGAGGTGGTAGGCGGCGTACCAGGTCAATGCCAGGGTCAACCCCAGCAGGGCGGCAAACGGCAAGCGTGCGGCGATGGCCGGGTCGAGCAGCGGCGACAACAGCTTGATGAAGGCCGCGCCGAGCCAGTACGGCAGCAGCGCGGCCTCGGCCGCAATGCCGCCCAGCGACGGGCTGAGCCATGCACTGCGGCCTTCGGCCATGCTGAGCATGTAGCCGAAAGCGGTGATGTCGGCGTGGCGCCACGGGTCGCGCCCCAGGGTGCCCGGCAGCACGTAGGCCGCGCACAGCAGCAGCAGCGCCAGCCGCGGCATGCGCCGGGCGGCTCGCTGGGTGACCAGGGCGGGAGTCGGGCGGTTCACGGCGGGCATGATGCCCGAGGCGTCGGGCGACGAGTCGGGCAACAAAAAAGGCAGCCGAAGCTGCCTCGTCGCGGCGGAACTGCGCCTACTTGGTGGTCCGCCCGACGTGGGCGAACTTGTTGCGGAACTTCTCGACCCGCCCACCCAGGCTGTCGACGCTCTTTTGCGTGCCGGTGTAGAACGGGTGCGACTCGCTGGTGGTTTCCAGCTTGATCAACGGCAGCTCGCGGCCGTCGTCCATCTTCACGGTCTCCTTGCTTTGCACGCACGAGCGCGTGACGAACTTGAAGCCATTGGACAGGTCGACGAAACACACGTCGCGGTAAGCGGGGTGGATGCCTTCTTTCATGGGGAAACCTTTCGCGTGCAAGGCTGCGGCAGCCACACCGAACCTTTCGGCGCACTTGCCACTCGCGGACAACCAGCGATTTTAGCTCAGCCGCCGCGGCGCATCATGTCGAAGAAGTCGAGGTTGTTCTTCGTCGCCTTCATCTTCTCGAGAATGAACTCCATCGCCTCGATCTCGTCCATCGGGTACAGCAGCTTGCGCAGGATCCAGGTCTTTTGCAGGATTTCCGGCTTGAGCAGCAGTTCCTCGCGCCGCGTGCCGCTCTTGTTGAGCAGGATCGACGGGTAGACGCGCTTTTCGGACATGCGGCGGTCGAGGTAGATCTCGCAGTTGCCGGTGCCCTTGAACTCTTCGTAGATGACCTCGTCCATGCGGCTGCCGGTGTCGATCAGCGCGGTGCCGATGATGGTCAGGCTGCCGCCTTCTTCGATGTTGCGCGCCGCGCCGAAGAAGCGCTTGGGACGCTGCAGCGCGTTGGCGTCGACGCCGCCGGTCAGCACCTTGCCCGACGACGGCAGCACGTTGTTGTAGGCGCGTGCCAGCCGCGTGATCGAATCCAGCAGGATGACCACGTCCTTCTTCATCTCGACCAGCCGCTTGGCGCGCTCGATCACCATCTCGGCCACCTGCACGTGGCGTGCCGCGGGCTCGTCGAAGGTCGAGCTGATGACCTCGCCGCGCACCGTGCGCTGCATCTCGGTCACTTCCTCGGGCCGCTCGTCGACCAGCAGCACCATCAGGTGCACGTCGGGGTAGTTGGCGACGATGGCGTGCGCGAAGTGCTGCATCATCACCGTCTTGCCGCTCTTGGGCTGGCTCACCAGCAGCGCGCGCTGGCCTTTGCCGATCGGCGCGATCAGGTCGATGATGCGGCTGGTGATGTTCTCCTCGCCCTTGATGTTGTCGCGTTCGAGCTTGAAGTGCTCCTTGGGGAACAAGGGCGTCAAGTTCTCGAACATGATCTTGTGCTTGCTCTCCTCCGGCGTGACGCCGTTGACGCGGTCGACCTTGACCAGCGCGAAGTAGCGTTCGCCGTCCTTGGGCACGCGCACCTCGCCTTCGATCATGTCGCCGGTGTGCAGGTTGAAGCGGCGGATCTGGCTGGGCGACAGGTAGATGTCGTCGGTGCTCGCCATGTAGCTGGTGTCGGGCGAGCGCAGGAAGCCGAAGCCGTCGGGCAGCACTTCGAGCACGCCGTCGCCGAAGACCTGCTCGCCGCCCTTGGCGCGCTTTTTCATGATCGCGAACATCAGCTCCTGCTTGCGCATGCGGCTGACGTTCTCGATCTCGAGTGACTCGCCCATGGCGATCAGCTTCGAGACGTGCAGGGCCTTCAGTTCGGAAAGATGCATGGGGTGGATTTCCCGGCAACACGGGGCGCTGCCTGCCAAAGGCAGCGCGGGTCATTCGGCTTGGTGCGCTGCTGCGCGGCCTTGCGGCGACGCCCTTCGTCAGTCGGGCAGCCGGCTTGGTGAGCGCAGGAGGTTCGGGCCGAATCCACGAGCCGACCCGGCGTCGGACCGCTTTCGCGGCGGGGGATCAGGGCGTGGTGGCGATTCAACCAGACGCTGCAGCTGCGGTCCGCAGCCTACGCAACGTTCAGTGCCGGCGATTATAGATGCCCGTCGATGAACGCCGTCAACTGCGCCTTCGTCAACGCACCGACCTTGGTCGCGGCGAGTTCGCCGCCCTTGAACAGCATCAGCGTCGGAATGCCGCGAATGCCGAACTTCGCCGGAACGTCGCGGTTCTCGTCGACATTCATCTTGGCCACCAGCAGCCGGCCGTCGTAGGCCTTCGACACCTCGTCGAGGATCGGGGCGATCATCTTGCACGGCCCGCACCATTCGGCCCAGTAGTCCACCAGCACCGGCTGGTTCGACTTCAGCACGTCGCTGTCGAAGGACGAATCGGACACATGCTTGATCAGTGCACTGCTCATGAAAAGTCACCTCCGGCGCCCGCGACGGCCAGGCTCGCATCGTTTGCGGCAATTCTGACACAACGCATACCGGCCAGATCGCGCAGCAGTGCAAGCGGCACGGCCGCAGCGATCAAGGCGCGGTTCGCGGCGCAGTTCGCGGCACCGCTCGCGGCGCATCGGCGTTTCAATCGCGACAGTCTTCGCCATGCCGCCGTGAACCCGCTCGCGACCGCACCGTCTCCTGCCGCTCGGGCGATGCCGGCGCGGCGTCTCGGTGTGTTCGAGCTGCAGGCCTTGCTTGGCAAGAGCCGGCACGCGATGGCGTGGCGGGTGCGCGATCTGCGGCCGCAGGCCGCCCAGGCCGCGCCGCAGCTGCTGTTGTTGCCGCGTGAACAGCCGCGCGATGCCGTCGCCATGCGGCGCTGGCACGAGGCGGTGCGCCGGGTGGCGCGGCTCGCGCATCCGAATCTGGCGCTGCCGCGCGAGATCGCGAGCTGCGAGCACTGGCCCTATGTGCTGTACGACCTGGGCGCGGCCCAGACGCTGGCTGAGCGGCTGCGCGGCCCGGCGCTGTCGGCGCACGAGGCCGCAACGCTGTGTGCGCAGGCCTTGCGCGGTCTGGCCTTCGCCCACGATGGCGGTGTCGTTCATGGCGACCTGCAGCCGTTCATGCTGCTTTGCTCAGACCATCAGCCGCTTCGCATCGTCGGTCTGGGGTTGGCCGCGCACTCCGGCGAGCCAGGCGACACGGTGCTTACCACGATCGACGCGTTGCAGCTTGCTGCGCTGCGCGAGGCGGCGCAGCGCGACACCCTGAGCGTGGGACTGTTGCTGCACTGGATGCTCGGCGGGCAGGCCCCCTTGGACGAGCCCGACATCGCCGTGCAGATCGATCGCCTTGCCCCTGCGGGGCGCGAGATCGTCAGGTTGCCGTGGAGCACGGCGTTGCCGGTGCCGCAGGCGCTGCGCGCCATCGCCAATCGTGCCAGCGATCGACAACCTCGCCAGCGCTATCGCAGCGCGCGTGGCATGGAACGCGCGCTGGACGGCTGGCTGCGCAGCGAGGGCGCCGCCGGCGGCGGGCCGGTCGCGCTGTTGATGGATCGCCTGCACGCAGCGGGCACGCTGCCGAGCCTGCCCGACATCGAAGCGCGAGCGGCACGGCTGGCCGCGACCGACCACGAGCGCACCACCGAGCTGGCGCAGCTGGTGTTGCAGGATCTGGCGCTGAGCCTGGAACTGCTGCGCAGCGCGAACCGCGCGTTGCAACACGCCGCGCTGTCGGCGGGCAACGCGCCGGTGCTCACCGTGCGCCGGGCGATCGCGATGCTGGGCATCGCCGGGGTGCGTCGCGCCACGCTCGCACTGCGTCCATGGCCTGGGCCGCTGGGCGCTGAGGCAGCGTCGTCGCTGCGCGCGTTGTTCGACCAGACGCGGCAGGCCGCCGGCGTGGCCCTGGCCTTGCGCCCGCCCGGCTTCGATGCCGAGGTGGTGCAGCTGGTGACGCTGCTGCAGAACCTGGGACGGTTGTTGAGCGCCTACCACTTTCCCGCTGAATGGCGGCAGATCCAGCGCCTGGTTCAGCTCGAGCCGGCAACGGCCGACGGCGCGGCGCAGCAATCCGGCATGACCGAGCAGGTTGCTTCGTGCGCGGTGCTCGGCGTCGAACTCGAAGGCATCGCGGTCGCGGTGCTGCGGCACTGGGGGCTGGACGATGCGGTGCTGCACCTGGTGCGCCGCATGCCGCTGGCCACGCCGCCGCGCACCATCGACAACGACGATGACATGCTGCGCGCGGTGGCGAGCTGCGCCCATGAGGCGGTCGACGCGCTGGGCTTGCCGGCGCAGGCGCAAGACGGCGCACTGAAGCGCGTCACCCAGCGCTACGGGCGCGCGCTCGGCGTGCGGCTGGAGGATCTGAAATCAGCGTTGCATGAGGCCGTGCCTGGCAAGTCCGATGCAGCGCTTCCGATCGGCCAAGCCGCCGATGCACGATAGCGCGCGCTGTGAAGCCAGCGTGCGCACAAGCGCGCCGTTGTGGCGCCGGTCAGGGGCCGGACAAGGCGCGGCATATCACCGGGCACGAGCTGCGTGCTCAGGCATGTTGCATGCTCAGGCAGGGTGACGAGCCTGACCCCGGCACTGGTCACAACGGTTAGGGCTGCTTCGTTCCCGACCTGACCCGGTTGGCCGCGCTTCCATGCGAGGAGGCCCGTCGCGGGCCATTGTAGGTGAGGCCCGCCGGCCGGCCTTCAGCGCAGCTGCAGATCGTCCGCCGCGTAGCGCAAGCCCAGCGGCTCGATCAGCAGCTCCTTGTCGCCGGCCTCGACCACCCCGGCCAGCGTGGCGGGCACTCCCTGCGCGGTCGCGACCTCGATCGTGCGTGCCGCCTGCGCGGCCGGCACGAACACGGCAAAGCCGGCGCCCATGTTGAGCGTGCCATAGGCCTCGTCAGCGTCCATCTGCGCGTGCTGCTGGATGAAGCTCAGCACCGGGGGCACCGGCGGTAGCGTGTGCACGCGATAGCGCAGCGTCTTGGGATGGCGCAGCAACTTGCGCCAGCCGTGGCCGGTGATGTTTGCCGCGTAGTGCGGCGTGATCCCGGCGCGATAGAGCGCCTCGGTCACCGGCGAATACAGCGGTGTCGGGGTAAGCAGCGCATCGCCGTAGCTCAGGCCCGGCTGCACCGGCGTCAGATAGCCCTGCGGCAGCCGCTCGGCCAGCTTGCGTGCCAGGCTCAGCCCGTTGGCATGAATGCCGCTGGCAGCCAGCAGCACGATCGCATCGCCGGCGCCGAGCTTGTCGCCCAGCGTCAGCCGCGACTTCGGGTTGACCCAGCCGGTGCACGAGGCCGCCAGATCGATGCGTCCGGGCTCGACGATGCCGGCCAGCGCCGGCGTCTCGCCGCCGCCCCAGGCGACCTTGCAATGTTCGCAGGCGCGCTTCCAGCCGTCGACCAGCGCGCGCGCGCGTTGCGCATCGTCGAACCACTGCGAGCCGCCGGCGGCCCAGTACGCCTGCACCACCAGCGGCGTGGCGCCCACGGTGATCAGGTCGTTGATCGCCATCGCGATCGTGTCCTGCGCGATCAACCCGTAGGCGCTGCGCCCGCTCAGCTCGGCCATCGCGTCGGCCACCAGCGCCTTGGAGCCCAGGCATTCGACGATCGAGGCCAGGTAGAACGGGCCGACATCGACCACGTATGCCGACTCGCCTCGCGAGGCGGGCACCTCGGCGCAGCCGTGCCGCGCAAGCTGCGACGCCGTGGCCGCGGCAGCGTGCTGCGCCGCGACCTTCAGCGGGTCGATGCGCGCATAGTCGACGCCCGACTGGGTGTAGTTCAAGGGCGAGTTCATGCCCGAGCATTATCCGCGCGCGCTGCGGTGCGGCCGGGGGGCCCTCGTAGAATCGAGCCCATGTCGTATGTCGTGCTCGCCCGCAAGTACCGACCCCGCAGTTTCGGTCAGATGGTGGGTCAGGAGCACGTCGTGCGCGCGCTGAGCAACGCGCTGCAACAGCAACGCCTGCACCATGCCTACCTGTTTACCGGCACGCGCGGCATCGGCAAGACGACGATCTCGCGCATCCTCGCCAAGAGCCTGAACTGCATCGGCCCGGACGGCAGCGGCGGCATCACCGCCACGCCGTGCGGCGTGTGCAGTGCCTGCGTCGAGATCGACGAAGACCGCTATATCGACTACATCGAGCTCGACGCCGCGTCCAACCGCGGCATCGACGAGGCGCGCGACCTGCTGGAGCGCGCAGCGTACAAGCCCGGCGTCGGGCGCTTCAAGGTCTTCATGATCGACGAAGCGCACCAGCTCACCAAGGACGCCTTCAGCGCCTTGTTGAAGACGCTGGAAGAGCCGCCCGAGTATCTGAAGTTCGTGCTGGCCACCACCGATCCGCAGAAGATGCTGCCCACGGTGCTGAGCCGCTGTTTGCAGTTCAACCTGCGCCCGATGGCGCCCGAGCTGGTGCAGCAGCACCTGCAGCACGTGCTGCACGCCGAGGCGGTGCAGTTCGATGCCGGATCGCTGCAACTGCTGGCGCGTGCGGCGCGCGGCTCGATGCGTGACGCGCTGTCGCTGGCCGATCAGGCCGTGGCCTATGGCGGCGGCCGGCTCGACGAGTCTGGCGTGCGCGCGATGCTCGGTGCGGTCGATCATGGCCACGCGGCGGCGCTGGTCGGCGCGCTGGCGCGGCGTGATGGCACCGGCTTGCTGGCGCGCATCGGCCAGCTGCGCGAACTCGGTTTGTCGGCCGACGGCACGCTCGAGGCGATGGCGCGGCTGCTGCAGCACATGGCGGTGCAGCAGGCGGTGCCGGGCGCGCTGGACCTGTCGGATCCCGATCAGGCTGAAGCGGTCGAGCTGGCCGCGCGCATGCCCGCCGACGAGACCCAGCTGCTGTACACCATCGTGCTGCAAGGCCGTGGCGAGCTGCAGTTGATGTCGGACGAGTACGGGGCGCTGACGATGGTGCTGCTGCGCATGCTGGCCTTCGCGCCGCCGTTGCCGGATGCAACGCTTGCGCCGGTTGCGCCGGGCTCTGGCGTACCCCGTGCTGCGCCGTCTGCAACGGCCGGGCGCAGCGCTGCGGCCGTGCCGGATGCGCCCGCCGCGTCGGCCGACATCCCGCCGCGCGGCAACACACGAAGTGCCGCGGCTGGCAGCGCGGCGCTGCGCGCAGCGCCGCTGCCGTCGGCGACGGTGCCGGCGATCGCTGTGGCTGCGGTCGACGCCGGCGAATCCATTCAGCATGCCGAACACGCCGAAGACGCCGAACACGCCGAGCCCCGCCTTCGCGCGTTGGGCGACCGGTGGGCCGGCCTGGTCGGTGACCTGGTGCGCCAAGGCGCCGTTGCCGCATTGGTGCGCGAGCTGGCGCAGCAGGCCGGCCTCGACCACATCGACGCGACGACGAGCCCGCCGAGCTGGCACCTGCGTGTCGAGCGCGACTCGCTGCGCTCGCAGGCACTGCGCGACAAGCTGTGTCAGGCGCTGGCCGCGGCGCTGGGCGAGCCGCTGCAGCTCGAGCTGCACGAGGGCGTGCCGCAGGATTCGCCGGCGCGGCGCGAGCTGGCCGAGCGCGAACGCCGGCAGCGCCACGCCGAAGCCGCGATCCGCGACGACCCGCTGGTGCATGAGCTGCTGTCGCAGTTCAAGGGCGCGCGCATCGTGCCCGGCTCGATCAAACCGCTATGACAACCCGAGGGAACCCACGATGATGAAGAACCAGCTCGCCGGCCTGATGAAGCAGGCGCAGGCCATGCAGGAGAACATGAAGCGGGCACAGGACGAGCTGGCCACGACCGAGGTCGAGGGCCAGTCGGGCGCGGGCCTGGTCAAGGTGCAGATGACCTGCAAGCACGACCTCAAGCGCGTGTCGATCGACCCCAGCCTGCTGGCCGACGACAAGGACATGCTCGAGGACCTGGTGGCCGCGGCGTTCAACGACGCCGTGCGCCGTGCCGAGGACGTGACGCAACAAAAGATGGGCCGGCTCACCGCCGGCATGCCGTTGCCGCCGGGAATGAAGTTCCCGTTCTAGTTCAACCGGCCTGCTGCGGGGGGCTGCATGGCCGAAACCAGCCTCGATGCGCTGATCGACGCCCTGCGCCGCCAGCCCGGCATCGGTCAGAAGTCGGCGCAGCGCATCGCCTACCACCTGCTGCAAAACGACCGCGGCGGCGCGCAGCGGCTGGCCCTGGCGCTGCAGCAGGCGCTGGCGCAGGTGCATCACTGCGCGCGCTGCCACACCTTCACCGAGCACCGCATCTGCGTCACCTGCGCTGACTCGGCGCGTGATGCGCGGCTGCTGTGCGTGGTCGAGACGCCGGCCGACCAAGGCGCGCTCGAGCGCAGCGGCAGCTACCGCGGCCTGTACTTCGTGTTGATGGGCCGGCTCAGCCCGCTCGACGGCATCGGCATCGGCGACATCGGCGCGCGCCAGTTGCTCGAGCGCGCGGCCGATGGCATGGTCGAGGAGGTGATCCTGGCCACCGGTTTCAGCGCCGAAGGCGAGGCCACCGCGCACGCGCTGGGCGAGGCCTTGCGCGCGCGAGGCTTGAAGGTCACGCGGCTGGCGCGCGGCGTGCCCGCGGGCAGCGAGCTGGAGTACGTCGACCTGGGCACCATCGCGCATGCGCTGGTCGACCGCCGCTGAAGCGCGCGCTGCAGCGGCGCTGCCGAGCTACAGCTTGGATGCGCTGCCCGAGGCTGCGACCCTGGAGGTCGAGGCCGGCTTGCCGCTGGCGCTTCGGGTGGGCTGCGACTTGGCCGCGACCGGCCGTTTGGACGATGCCGCGGCGTTACGGCTGGACGCCGTCTTGCCCGGTTTGCTCGCCGTGGTGCTGGCCGCGGCGCGTTTGCCCGGCTTGGCCGGGTTCGCTGCTGCGGTGCGCTTGCCAGCCTTGGCCGCGCTGGCCGGTTGATAGACGACTAACACCTGCCCCGTCTTCAGTTGGGCGTCGCTGCGCATGCCGTTCCACTGCGCGACCTGCTCGGCGCTGACGCGGTAGCGCTTGGCCAGCGCCGCCATCGAGTCGCCCTTGCGCGCCTTCACGTGCACTTGCCGCCCAGGCGGCCGATCGGGGGTGAGCTGCAGGCTGGCGTTGTCGGCGAGCTGCTCGGGCACGTCGCTGCTCTTGTGCGGGCTGCGCAGCACGACCAGCGTCGAGCCGGCCTTGACCAGCATGCGCGGCGGAATCCGATTCACCGAGCGCAGTTGCTCTTCGCTCATGCCGACCTGACGTGCCGCGTCGGCCGGCTTCAGCGTGGCCGGCGCCACCCACGCCGTCCAGGTGGCCAGGGGTGCCTGGTGCTCGCGCAGGTTGCGCACGAACTGGGTGGCGTTGTCGTAGGGCAGCAGCACCTGCGGCGTGCCGGCGGCCAGGATCACCGGCTTGTTCATCTGCGGATTCAACGCCTGGAACTCCTCGAGCGGTACGCCGGCCAGGCGCACCGCGACGTCGACGTCGATGTCGCGGGTGATCGGCACGCTCAGGAAGTACGGGTGGTTGTGCAGCGGCGGCAAGGTGATCGCGAAGGTGTGTGGCTGCAGCACGATGTTCTTCACCGCCTGCAGCTTGGGCAGGTAGTTGCGCGTCTCGTCGGGCATGCGAAGACTGTCGTAGTTCGCGTCGAGCCCGGCCTTCAGGTTGCGGTCGACCGCACGCTGCACATTGCCCTGGCCCCAGTTGTAGGCGGCCAGCGCCAGCTGCCAGTCATTGAACTGGCCGTACAGCAACTGCAGGTAGTCCAGCGCCGCGCGGGTCGAAGCCAGCACGTCGCGCCGGTCGTCGCGAAACAGGTTCTGCTTCAGATCGAAGTCCTTGCCGGTGGCCGGCATGAACTGCCACATGCCCGACGCGCGCGCCACCGACATCGCCTGCGGGTTGAACGCGCTTTCGATGAACGGCAGCAACGCCAGCTCGGTGGGCATGCCGCGCTTGTCGAGTTCTTCGACGACGTGAAACAGGTATCGCCCGCCACGCTCGGTCATGCGCTGCACGTAGTCGGGCCGCGATGCGTACCACTGCTGCCACTTCTCGACCAGCGCGTTGTCCAGGTCCGGCATGGCGAAGCCGGCGCGTACACGCAACCACAGGTCACGCTGCGCGGCCGCATCGTCGCTGTCGACGATCTCCGACGGGCGCAGCGGGTCGAGCGCGAACAGGTACGGCTGGGTTTCGCCGGTTTGCGGCGCTGACGCGCTGCTGGCGGAGTCGCGCGGTGGGCTGGGCCGCGCCGCCGACGCCGCGGCAGCCGGTGCTGCGACCGTGTGTGCTGCCGGATCGCCGCCGGGTGCGCTCGCGCAGCCTGCCAGCAGCAGTACCAGAACCGATGCCAAGACCCAGGCCAGGCCGCGCGGCCTGGTCTGCATCGAAGCCGTCATCGAGCCGGCGGTCGCGGCACGGCGACACACGATGACGCAGGCACGACGGCCGCAGGGTGCACCACTAGAATCGCCGGCGCTGCCAGGCCAAGCGGCGTGCGCATGAGCCCGGCGCCGCAACGTGGCGCGAAGGTGTCGTGTCCGAGGACGTGAGAGGCAGTCGTCGTCATGGTGGTCGAGGCCAAGATTATAGAGTTGGCCGAGTGGATGCAAAGCCCTGCGGGGCGCTGCTTGTTGCAATGGGAGCAGCAGCAGATGGACCACGCGGTGGCCGATGTCTTCGGCTATCACGCGTTGCAGCTGGGCCTGCCCGAGTTGGCGGCGCTGCGTGCCAATCGCATGCCGCACCGCTGGTTGGCTGCCGAAGCGGCTGCGCCGTTCGTGCCGCCGGGGCGCACGCATGACGATGGGCAAGACGGCGACGCGGCGCTGCACGGCGCCCAGGGCATTGCGTTGCACTGCGATTTCGACGCGCTGCCGTTCCCGAACCAGAGTCTGGATCTGGTTGTGCTGCCGCACACGCTGGAGTTGTCGCGCGACCCCCACCTGAGCTTGCGCGAGGTCGAGCGCGTGCTGATGCCCGAGGGCCGCGTGATGATCCTGGGCTTCAATCCGGCCAGCATGTGGGGCCTGCGCCAGCGGCTGGGCCGGGCGCGTGCGGCCGTCGGCCTGGGCGGGCGCGGCGCGCTGTTCCTGCCGCGCGCAGGGGAACTGCTCGGCTATTGGCGCGTGCGAGACTGGCTGCGCCTGCTCAGCTTCGAGATCGAAGGCGGGCGCTTCGGCTGCTTTCGGCCACCCTACGCGTCGGCGCGCTGGCTCGAGCGCAGCGCTTGGCTGGAAGCCGTCGGCCAGCGCTGGTGGCCGGTGTTCGGCGCGGTGTACTTCCTGGTGGCCGTCAAGCGCGTGCGCGGCATGCGGCTGGTGGGGCTGGCCCGGCCCGAGGCGCGCAAGGCGCGCAATGCGGCCACCGTAGTGACGCAGCGGCAGCCGCTGCCGCTCGAGGAGTCGTGTGAATGAAAGAGGTGGTGATCTACACCGATGGCGCCTGCAAGGGCAATCCCGGCCCGGGCGGGTGGGGCGCTTGGCTGCGCAGCGGCGAACACAGCAAGGAGCTGTTCGGCGGCGAGCGTCTGACCACCAACAACCGCATGGAACTGACCGCGCCGATCGAGGCGCTGGCATCGCTGAAGCAGCCGTGTGCGGTCACGATCTTCACCGACAGCCAGTACCTGCGCAACGGCATCGGCAACTGGATCCACGCATGGAAAGCGCGCGGCTGGAAGACCGCCGACCACAAGCCGGTGAAGAACGTCGACCTGTGGCAGCGGCTGGATCAGCTGGTGGGCCAGCATCGGGTGCAGTGGCGATGGGTCAAGGCCCACGCCGGCGACCCGGGCAACGAGCGCGCGGACGAACTGGCCAACCGCGGCGTGCCTCGGCCCTGAGGCGCAGCGGCGCTCGCGCGCCGCGATCGCCGCCGCGCGGCCGATCAGCCGTGGCGCAGACCCACCGCGGCGATGCCGGCAATACAGATCTCCTCGTCCTCGTCGCCGGTGCCGCCCGACGCGCCGGCTGCACCCAGCGTCTGGCCGTCGGCGTCCAGGATCAGCACCGCGCCGGTCTGCGGCAGGAACTTCTGCGACGAGGCGCTGGCCAGCGAGATGAAGAAGGCCGGCAGATCCTTCGCGCGCTGCGTCAGCACGCGCGAGCTGACGCCCATGCCGACCGCGGCGCAGGCCTTGCCGGTGGCGATGTCGATGCGTAGGCCGCTGGCGCCGTCTTCGCGCGCCGCGGCCTTGACCTGGCCGGCCGCGTCGACGACGACCACGCCCATCGGTTTGTAGCCTTTGCCGCGCGCCGCGGCGAAGGCCGCGTTGATCAGGTTCAGGGCCTGGTTCGATGTCAGTGCAGTCATGGCGGGTGGGGTTTCGTGGGGGGAGCAAGCCGCCGATTCTCACGCAGCTTGTCCCCAGCTCTGGCGCAGCCGTTTCTGGCGGCGATCGCGCGACGGGCCTGCCGGCACCTGCCGGCACCTGCCGGCGAGACCCGCGGCGGCGCTGCGCGGGCCGGCGCCTTGCGCTGTTCGCGGCTGCGGCCGAGCGCAACGGCTATGCTCGTCGAACGCACGAATACCGAGCATGCCAACAGTCCAACAAGCCAGGGCCGAAGCCTGTCGCGCGCGGCATTGCAGCGGCGGCCTGGGTCGCGCCGGCGGCCCTTGCGGCGCGCGCCAGACCGCAAGGACACGCCGGTGAAGCTGCTGCTGCTGTCCGACCTGCACCTCGAGCTATCGCCGCTGCAGTTGCCGCCGACGCTGGAATTCGACGTCGCCGTGCTCGCCGGCGACATCGTCAACCCGGGCCACCGGCTCGCCGGCTGGGTCGGCGCGACCCCGGCGCTGCGGCAGGCCCGCGCGGTGGTGGCGGTGGCCGGCAATCATGAGTATTTCGACGCCACGCTGCAGGCTGAAGCCCAGGCGATGCGCCAGGCCGCCGCCGCGATCACCGCACCGCCGCTGCACCTGCTGGAGTGCGGCGAACTGCGCGTCGACGGCGTGCGCTTTCTGGGCTGCACGCTGTGGACCGACTTCGCGCTGCGCATCGACACCGCCGCCGGCCCGGTGTCCGACCCGCTGCGCGGCATCACCACCGCCAGCTGGGCCATGGCCGACTACCGCTGCATCGGCTGGGACGATGGCTGCGGCGCGGCGCGCCTGCTGACACCGCGCGACACCTTGCGCTTGCACCGGCAGCAGCGGCTGTGGCTGCAGCACAAGCTGGCCGAGCCCTTCGCGGGCCCGACCGTGGTGGTCACGCACCATGGGCCGCACCGCGGCTCGCTGGCACCACGCTTTGCTGCCGATTGGGTGTCCACCGCCTACTTGAGCGAACTGCCCGAGGCCTTCTTCGAGGTGCCGGCGCTGTGGTTGCACGGCCATACCCATACCAGCCACGACCACCGCGTCGGCCGCTGCCGCGTGGTGTGCAACCCGCGGGGCTACCAGACCCAGGCGATGCCGCGGCCCGAGAACCGCGACTTCCGCGCCGGCCTGGTGCTGACGCTTTAGCCGGGGCTGCAGCCGCCGCGGTTGCGCCATATGCCGCAGCCTGCGCGATGCGGCGCGGCGGGCTTCACGTAGCATGCCCGCATGGCGCTGTCGGTCATGGCTTCCAAGGCTTCCAAGGCGGTCAAGGCTTCGTCCGTCATCGCCGCCGTGCTCTTGGCTGCGGCGGCGGCGGCGCAGCCCGCGCAAGGCGGGCTGTACATCGCGGGCGACGGCTTCAGTTTCGAGACGGCCGCGCAGCGCGGCCTGGCACAAAACCCCGGCGGCCGGCGCTTTTTCCTGCTGACGCTGCCGCCCGAAGCTGGTGCGCTGCGCCGCCGCGCGCCGGCGTCGCAGGCGCGGCTGCGCGATCGGGTGGTTGCCGCCAACGGCGTGCTGCTGGTGTGTCAGCGCGACCTGGACAACAGCCACATCGACGCCGGCGATCTGGTGGCTGAAGTGGTGGCGGTGCGCGGCTGGCCGCCGAAAGCCCGCAGCGCGGGCAACGCCGCCAACGCCGCCGGGCAACGCTACTTTCCCGGCGAGGACCGCAGCGTGCTGCCGGCATCGAACCAGGCGCTGCGCACGCTGCGGGCTGCCTGCAGCTGAAAGCTCGCGATGCAGCCCGTCGCGCCTACTTGGACAGTGCGGCCGGCGCCAACAGCTGCTGCACGCGCTGCTCGAAGTCCGGCGGAAAGACCCAGTAGCGAGCGCCGCTGACGGTGCTCTGGCCCTCGAGCCCGCGGCGCTGCGGCTCGGCGTTGAGCAGCATCAGGCCGAGCAGGTCGCTGCTGACCCACGGGTCTTCGTACCAGAAGTCGTGCGAGGTCTGCGGCAGGTTGGGGATCTCGAAGGGGTTGACGCGGATCAGGTCGAAGCCCAGGCGCTGCGAGGCCTCGACCAGGAAGCCGGTCTGCGTGGCGTCGAGCTCGGTCGGGTCGGGACGGCCGGCACGCGATGCGCGGTGCACGATGTTGGCAAAGCGCAGCGCCGAGTCGTTCAGGTTGGCGGCGAGGCTGACGCGATCGACGACCTTCACGTACTGCTCCAGGTCGCGCACGGCGCGGCGCGTGTCGATGTCGGGCGCGGCGAAGTAGACCTGCCCCAGCCGCAAGCGCTGGCGCTGCTGCTCGAGTGTCTCGCCTGGACGCGGCGCGGCCAGCCTGGCCAGCGCCGGGCTCGCAATCTGCGCGCCGGCGCTGTAGGCCAGCACGTCGATGGCCCGGGCGTCGGTGTTGGCCGCCAGCAGCTCGAGCAGCCGCACGAAAGGCTCCACCGACGCCGACGCGTTGCCGACGTCGGTGAAGTACTTCAGGATCGAGCCGGCCGACGGCCACAGGAAGACCAGTACCACCATGCGCCGGCCAGTGAAGTGGCGCAGTTGCGCCGCCTGCGCCGACCCGCGCGGCATGGTGTTGTTCGAGCCGTGCACGTACACCAGCAGGTCGTGGCTGCGGCTGGCAGCCAGCGCCTTGTTCACCAGCGCGAAGAAGGCCTGCGCATCGGGCAGGTGGGCCACCTGGTCCTTCGGGCCGATCGAGGCCAGCGGCTCGAGCATCTGCAGCTGCACGATCGGGCGCTCGTCGGGAGCGTCGCTGGTCGACAGCCGGTGCAGCGCCTCCCAGGTGAGGGTCTCGTCGCCGATGCGCGCGTGCGCCACGCCCAGGCGCAGCCGTTCGCTGGGGATGGCGGTGTGCAGCGGCTCGGGCTTTTCGATGAGGGCGCCGCGGTTGGTGGCGTACAGCACCGGCACGTCGGTGCCCAGCACCTTGTTGCCCGCGGTCACGAACGGATCGATGTCGGTCTCACGAAAGCTCACCGGCGTGGGCATCAGCCGCACCGGGGACTCGCAGCCGGCCAGCAGCGCAGCCAGGCCCAGCAGCAGCCACACGCCGGTGCGGCGCGGCCGGCTCAAGGGGGCGATCGGGCTCATGGCTGAATTGTCGTGCAGGCTTCCAACCACGAGCCTGCGCAACAATGCCGCATGCGAACATCGTGGCGATGGGCCCTGGCAGCGGCGGTGCTGCTGCTGGTGCTGGCAGGTGGGTTGGCGTGGAGGCTGGTGCAGGGCTTCGACAGCGAGCATGCCAAACGCATGGCCAGCGACTGGATGCGCACCCACCAGCAGCGCGAGTTGCGCTTCGATGGCCCGCTGCGGCTGCAGCTTTGGCCGCAGCCGGCGGTGGCGGTGCAGCGCGTGCGGCTGTCCGAGCGCGCACAGCCCGACAAGCTCTTTGCCAGCATCGAGCAGGCCTCGCTGGCGCTGCACCTGCGCCCGCTGCTGGCGCAGCGCGAGATCCAGATCGAAAGCATCGCGGCACGCGGCGTGACGCTGCGCTTCAGCCGCGATGCGGGCGGTGCACGCAACGTCGACGACCTGCTCGATCGCATCGCCGGCGGCGAGCCCGGCAGCGGCAAGCCGCTGGCCATCGACAGTGTCAAGCTGTCCGAGGTCGAGTTGCTGATCGACGACGTTTCGCAAGGCGTGCACGGCAAGCTGTCGCTGCCGCAGTTCAGCCTGGGCGCCTTCGCGGCGGGCCGGGTATCACCGCTGAAGCTCAAGGCGCGGGTGGCGCTGAGCCAGCCGCGGCTGGCCGGCACGATGGAGCTGGACGCCGGTTTGTCACTGCGGCCGGCCACGCAGCCCGGTGCACCGGCGCAGCTGAAGCTGCAGCACACCGGGCTGCGCCTGCGCGGCCAGGGTCTCGATCTGGACGACCTGGACCTGCAGTTGCAGGCCAAGGCTGTGCTGCTGGAGTGGGGCGCCGAACAGGGCCTTGGCGACAGCCGGCTCGAGCTGCAGCAGGTGCAGCTGCACGTCGCCGGCGAGCGCGCGGGCTGGCGGATCGACAGCGCTCGACTCGGGCTGGAGCGGGCACGCCTGGCGACGCTCGAGCGCCGCATCGAAATCGAGCAACTCGCGCTGCAGCTGCGAGGCCACCACGAGGCGACGACGCTGCAGGCGCAGCTGCAATGGCCGGCGCTGCACGTGCTCGCAGACCAACTTCAAGGCAGCGCGGTGCACGGCGAGCTCGACCTGGGCGGCGATCAGCGGCTGCGGCTGCGCCTGAGCTCGAGCTCGCCCAGCGGCGGTTTCGAACGCATCTCGCTGCCCGATCTGCAGCTCGATGTCGACGGCCAGATCGGCCCGCGTGCGATCAAGGGCCAGGCCGCTGCCACGCTGCTGTTCGAGCCGCCGCAGCGCCGTGCGGGGCTGGACGCGCTGGCGCTGGACCTGCGCGTCGACGATCCGGCGCTGCCGGCGCTGCAGCTGGCGCTGCGCGGCGATGCCAGGCTCAGCGCCGCCAGCGCCAGCGGACGGCTGCAAGGCACGGTCAACGACCAGCGCATCGATGCGACTTTCGACGCGCAGCTGGGCCGCGCGCGGCCCGTCGTCGACTTGCGCGCAGACATCGGTACGCTGGACCTGAACCGCTTCACCGCGCCGCCGCGGCGCGGCGCCGCGCCGGCGCGCGCCGCGGCGGCGATGCCGGTGAACCTGCAGCCACTGCGCGCGCTGGACGCCCGGGTGCGGCTGAACGTGGCGCGGCTGCTGCGCCCGCCGTACCGCATCGATGCGCTGGTGCTGCAGGCCGCGATCGACAACGGCCGGCTCGACGTGCAGCGGCTCACGGGCCGCGCCTGGGGCGGCAGCTTCGAGGCCAGCGGCAGCGCCAACGCCGCCCACAACCACCTGGCACTGCGGCTGCGCGCGCAGGACGTGGACATGCGCGCGCTGCTGGCCGACACCACCGGCTACGACGGCCTGCGCGGCCGTGCGCGGATCGACGCCGACCTACAGGGCCGCGGCGGCAACGTCGGCGCGGTGCGCGCCACGCTCAGCGGCACGGCGCGGCTGTCGCTGCAGCCGGCCGCGCTGCGCGGGGTGGACCTGGCGCACACGCTGCGCGGCTGGCGCAGCGCCACGCACGACCGCATCGCGTCGGATGCCGCGCGCCAGACCGATTTCAGCCAGCTCGACGGCAGCTTCACCTTGCGCAATGGGGTGGCGCGCAACGACGATCTGGACGCGCGCAGCGACTTCCTGCGCGTCAGCGGCGAAGGCACGGTCGACCTGACACAAGGCCGGCTGGACTACCTGCTGCGCACGCGCGTGGTCAACACCGCCAGCGGCCGCGCCGGCCCGGAGATGATGATGCTCAACGGCGTCACCGTGCCGGTGCAGTTGAACGGGCCTTTCGGCGCGATCGAGTGGCAGGTGAACTGGGCCGCGGTCACTGCGGCGGTGGCGGCGCTGTCGGTGCCGAACGTGGTGCGCGGCACCGCCGGCACCGCCGCGCGCGCCACCACCGGGGTGGTGCGCGGCACCGGCCGGCTGCTGCGCGCGATCCCCGGGGCGGCGGCGTCGGCACCGCGCTGAGCTGCTGGATCGAATGCCGGTGGGCAACGGCGGTCGGCTGGGCGCCGCAAGCGGATCCCGATCGCTGCCGGCTTGATCGCGAACGCGACTCAGGCTGCAGCGGCCGCGGCCCACGCAACGAGGTCGTCGAGCAGCGCGCCCACGGCCAGGCTGGCGGCGCTGGCCAGGCCGCTGGCGTCGCGCTGCGGGGCCGCGGTGACATGCTGGACAGTGCGGCGCGCGAGCAAGCTGCGCTGGCGCCAGTCGACCAACTCGGCGTTGACGATCAACCGCACCTGGCCCGGATCAGCCGATGCGTCGAGGTACAGCTCGTCCAGGCGCAACGTCAGCAGCAGCTCGCCGCGCACGCCCGCGGTGCTGGACGCGACCTCGCTGAAGCGCTGTGCCTGCGCCAGCCGCGCGATCGCCAGCGTTTGCAGCGTCTGCGCGGGGCGTTCGCTCCAGTAGCCGAACTGGAAGTACGAGCGGCTGTGGCCGTCGGCGCTGAACACCATGCGATCACCGCCATACAGGCCGGGTGACGCGTGCGCGTTCACCAACAGCACCTTGTCGACGCGCGGCGCCGCCGGTGCATTGCCGCTCGGGCTGGCCGCGCCGCCATCGCGCAGCAGGTGGAACTCCTGGCGCGGCGCGCTCGGCAGCGAGCATCCGGCCAGCCATGCCGGCACGGCGGCCAACCCCGCCAACATCACCGCGCGGCGCTGTGCTTCGGGTGGCATGCCGGCCATCAGCGCACCTCTCCGGGGCCGAGCTGCAGCTCGCTCGGGCCCAACAGTGCAGCGCGCGGATCCTGCAGCCGATCGAGTGCGCGGGCGATGCGTTCGGCGCTGCTGCGCAGCTCCTGCGTGGTGGCGCGCAGCTCGAGCGTGCCCACGTCAAGCGCAGCGTCGCCACGCTGCAGCACGGCCGCGCTGCCGCGCTCGAGGGTCTGCACACCGCGCTCCAGCGTGCGTGCCGCTTGCGTCAGCTCGCGCAGCGTGCCTTGGGCCTCGCGTGCCAGCGGCTCGGCACTGTCGCCCAGCCGCTGCGCCAGCTGGCCGATCTTGTCGGATGCGTGGCGCAGCGAAACCAGGCTGCGGTCCAGCGTGCCGGTGGTGCGGTCGAGCATCGCCAGGCGCGAGTTCAGACCCTGCGACACGTCACGCAGCCCCACCAGCAGCTCGGAAAACGTGCGCTGGTTGTCCTCATTGAGCACGTGGCCCACGCGTTGGAGCACGTTCTCGGCCGAGGCCGCGAGCCGGGTGGCCGAATCGGTGATCTGGTCGATCCCCGACTGGCCTTCGGCGATGACCGGGTAGCGCTCGCCCTTGGGCTTTTGGGTCAGCGCCGGGCCGGCCGGCGCGGGAGTTACGAGCCGGATGCGCGCGATGCCGGTGACGAAGTTGCGCGTCACCGTGGCTTGGGTGTTGTCGCGCACCGGCGCATCGCGCGCCACGCGCACCACGACGCGTACGCGGTTGATTTCGTCGGGCTCGAACGCCACGCTGTCGACGCGGCCCACCGGGATGCCGCGCATGTTGACCGCCGCGCCGACCTGCAGCCCGTCGAGCGACTGGTGCACGAAGTACACGGTGTAGAAGCGAAAGTCCGACCCGCGCCCGCCGCTGCTGAGCCACAGGTACGCGGCCACGGCCAGCGCGGTCAGGGCCAGTACGGCGATGCCGATCAGGGTGTAGCGCGTGTCAGGTTCCATCGAGGCGGGCCTTCGCGCCGAGGGCGCCAGCGGGCGGGTGCACCGTGTGGCGCGATGAGAAGTACGATTTTATCCAGGCGTCGTCGACCGCCACGACCTCGTCGGCGCTGCCGTCGGCGATGACCTTGCCGCGCCCGAGCACGACGATGCGCTGCGCGATCGACAGCAGCGAATCCAGGTCGTGCGTAACCATCAGCACCGTCAGCCCGAGGTCGCGGTTCAGGAACGCCAGCAATTCGTCGAAGGCGCGTGCGGTGATCGGGTCCAGCCCCGAGGTCGGCTCGTCGAGGAACAACACCTCGGGCTCCAGCGCCAGCGCGCGCGCCAGAGCGGCGCGCTTTTTCATGCCGCCCGACAGCTGCGCCGGGGTCTTGGCACCGACATCGGTGCCCAGGCCGGCCAGCGCCAGGCGCAGGTTCACCAGCCGCGGCAACAGCTGCGGCGGCACGTCGCCGTGCTCGCGCAGCGGCGTGGCGACGTTGCCCGCCACGTCCAGCGACGAGAACAGCGCGCCTTCCTGGAACATCATGCCGAAGCGTTTGCGCGTGGCCGCCAGCTCGGCCTGGCTGGCGCGCCACATGTCGGTGCCCAGCAGCCGCACGCTGCCCGCGGTGGGCCGTTGCAGGCCGAGGATCTCGCGCAGCAGCACCGATTTGCCGCTGCCGCTGCCGCCGATCAGCGCCACCAGTTCGCCGCGCCGGATCTGCAGGCTCACGCCGTCGTGCACCGTCTGCTTGCCGAAGCGGGTGACCACGCCGTCGATCTCGATCACCGTGTCCTGCACGCTCACAGCCCCAGCTTTTGCAGCACCACCGCGAACAGTGCGTCCAGCAGGATCACCGCGACGATGCCCTGCACCACGGTGGAGGTGGTGTGGATGCCGATCGAACGCGTGTCGCGGCTGACCGTCATGCCCATGCGGCAGCCGATGACGGCGATGAACAGCGCGAACACCGGCGCCTTGGCCAGCCCGATCAGGTAGTGGCGCGGGTTGAGCGACACCAGCAGCCGGTCGATGAAGGTCTGCGCCGACAGGTCCAGCGTCGCGCTGGCCATCATCATCGCCCCGGCGATGCCGGTGACGTTGCCCACGAACACCAGCAGCGGCAGCGTCAGCACCAGCGCCAGCACGCGCGGCAGCACCAGCACCTGCGCCGGGTCCAGGCCGAGGGTGCGGATCGCGTCGATCTCCTCGGTCAGCTTCATCGTGCCCAGCTGCGCGGTGAAGGCCGCGCCCGAGCGCCCGGCCATGATGGTGGCCACGATCAGCGGCGAGAACTCGCGCGTCATGCCCAGCGCCACGCCGTCGACGACGAAGATGCTGGCGCCGAACTTCTCGGCCTGCAGCCCGAGCATGTAGGCCATGACCACGCCGATCAGCGAGGTCACCAGCGCCACCACCGGGATCGCGGTGATGCCGACCTGGTTGAGCTGCGCGAACAGCTCGCGCACGCGCAGGCGGCTCGGCCGGCGCAGTGCCTCGGCGAAGGCCGCGAGCGTTCGGCCCAGGAACTCGACGTGCTCGAGCAAGAAGGCGCCGCCGTCGGCCAGCCCTTTGCCGATGCGCGCCGGCAGCGCGCGTGCCGCCGGGGGCGCCGCCGCGACGGTGTCGCCCAGGCGGCCGCGTACCACTTCGAGCACGCGTTGGTGATGCGGCTGGAAGCCGCGCAGCGGCAGCTCGGCGCAGTCGGCGCCGGCGGCGGCCAGCGCGTCGAACAGCAGCAGCGCCCCCGCGGTGTCGATGTGCTGCAGCGCGCTGCCGTCGAGCGCGGCCGGGCCGGTGCGCAGCAGGCCTTCGAGCTGGGTCGACAGCGGACGCAGCGCCGCCAGGCGCCACGCGCCGGCCAGGTGCAGCACCGCCTCGCCGTCGTGCTCGTCGATCCAGCAACTGCGCTGCGCTTGGGCCATCGCCAAAAGGCTATCACGCGCGCGCCGCGCGGCCGATCGGGGGCAGACCGCACAATCCCGCGCGATGCACGCGGCACGCACACCCGAATCGGCTTATGCCTGGTGGCGGCTGCTGGCGTCGGTGTCGCTGATGACCTTCGGCGGCGTGGGCATGTACGCGCTGAGCGTGGTGCTGCCGGCGGTGCAGGCCGATTTCGGCGTGCCGCGCGCGGCGGCCTCGCTGCCCTATACCTTGACGATGATCGGCTTCGGTGTCGGCGGCATCCTGATGGGCCGGCTGGCCGACCGTTTCGGCGTGATGGTGCCGCTGCTGCTGGGCGCGGCGGGCCTGGGCCTGGGCTTCGTCGTCGCCGGCATGGCGGGCAGCCTGTGGCTGTTCATGCTGGCGCAGGGCCTGCTGCTCGGGCTGCTGGGAACTTCGGCCACCTTCGCGCCGCTGGTGGCCGATACCTCGCTGTGGTTCAACCGCCGCCGCGGCATCGCGCTGGCGATCTGCATGAGCGGCAACTACATCGCCGGTGCCGCCTGGCCGCCGGTGATCCAGCACTTCACGCAAAGCGCGGGCTGGCGCGCCACCTACATCGGCATCGGCATCTTCTGCCTGCTGGCGATGCTGCCGCTGGCGCTGCTGTACCGCTACCGGCCGCCGCTGGCGGCGGCGACCGCGGTGGGCGCATCGGCGCAGATCGTGGCGCCGCCCGCGGCGCTGCCGCTGGGGCTGCAGCCGGCCACCTTGCAGGCGCTGCTGATCGTCGCCGGCGTGGCTTGCTGCGTGGCCATGGCGATGCCGCAGGTGCACATCGTCGCGTATTGCAGCGACCTGGGGATCGGTCCGGCGCGCGGCGCGCAGATGCTGTCGCTGATGCTGGGCATGGGCATCATCAGCCGGTTGGCGTCGGGCTGGATCGCCGACCGCATCGGCGGCCTGCGCACGCTGGCGCTGGGCTCGCTGCTGCAGGGCGTGGCGCTGCTGATGTTCCTGTTTGCCGACGGCGTGGCGTCGCTGTTCCTGGTGTCGGCGCTGTTCGGGTTGTTCCAGGGCGGCATCGTGCCGAGTTACCCGCTGGTGGTGCGCGAGTACTTCGATGCCAGCGAGGTCGGTGCGCGGGTCGGCACGGTGCTGATGGCCACGCTGTTCGGCATGGCGCTGGGCGGCTGGATGTCGGGCGCAATCTTCGACTGGACCGGCTCGTACCGCGCCGCCTTCGTCAACGGCATCGGCTGGAACCTGCTGAACCTGGGCATCTGCGTGTTCCTGCTGTTGCGCGTGCGCCGCTTGCGGCTGCGCCTGGGCAGCGTCGGCGTGGCTTGAGGCTGCGCGTATCCTGATCGGCGAACGGCGCAGCGGCGCCGGGCCCGGCGATCGGCTATGCTGTGGGGCACGCTGTACAGAATCACAGATCGCCTCGATCTGGAAGGTCGCGAACACGCCATCGGGGTTTCCCCGCGATGCTCGGTCGCGACGCAAAACGCCCACCTTTGAGGCTGGACAAAACCACAGTGGCCGCGCCGGGCAAGACTGGCGCGGCATCGCACTAGCTTTCGAACCTTCGCCCACCATGACCCAGACCCGCCATCCATCGAATGTTTCGTCGACGCCGTCGCCGGCGCCCGTCCATACCCCCAGCCGCGCCAACCTGCCGCCGCAGCCGATCAGCGCCGAGGTGCTGCTCGAGAAGTACGCCAAGGGCGACGAGGACTCGATCGCCGCGGTGCGCCAGCGCGTGGCGCGCGCGCTGGCGGCGGTGGAGCCGGCGGACAAGCGCGCGCACTGGGAAGCGCGCTTCCAGCACGCGCAGTCGCGCGGCTTCGTGCCGGCCGGGCGCATCGCCTCGGCCGCCGGCACCGACCTGTCGGCCACGCTGATCAACTGCTTCGTGCAGCCGGTGGGCGACTCGATCGCGCAGGACGATGACGGCCACCCCGGCATCTACACCGCGCTGACCGAGGCTGCTGAAACCATGCGCCGCGGCGGCGGCGTGGGCTACGACTTCTCGCGCATCCGGCCCAAGGGCGCGTGGGTCGGCAGCACGCGCTCGGCCGCGTCGGGGCCGATCAGCTACATGCGCGTGTTCGACCGCTCGTGCGAGACGGTCGAGTCGGCCGGCAGCCGCCGCGGCGCGCAGATGGGCGTGCTGCGCTGCGACCACCCGGACATCGAACTGTTCATCCACGCCAAGGACGAAGGCGACCTGAAGAACTTCAACGTCTCGGTGGGCGTCACCGATGCGTTCATGCGCGCAGTGCAGGACGACACCGAGGTCGAGCTGGTGCACCGCGCCGAGCCCGGCGCCGCGCAGAAGGAGCAGGGCGCCTACCGCCGCGGCGACGGCCTGTGGGTGTACCGCAAGGCGCGCGCGCGCGAGCTGTGGGACCAGATCATGCGCAGCACCTACGATTATGCCGAGCCGGGCGTGCTGTTCCTCGACCGCATCAACCAGGACAACAACCTTGGCTACTGCGAGACCATCGCCGCCACCAACCCCTGCGCCGAGCAGCCGCTGCCCAGCTACGGCTGCTGCTGCCTGGGCAGCATCGACCTGACGCACTTCATCGGCCGGCCGTTCGAGGCCGACGCGACGATCGACGAAGCCGGGCTGGTCGAGGTGGTGCAGATCGCGGTGCGCATGCTCGACAACGTGCTCGACGCCACCGTGTGGCCGCTGCCGCAGCAGGCCGACGAGGCGCGCCACAAGCGCCGCATCGGCCTGGGCTTCACCGGGCTGGGCGACGCCTTGGTGATGCTCGGGCTGCACTACGACAGCGACGCCGCACGCGAGCGCGCGCGCCGCATCGCCGAGGTGATGCGCGACGCCGCCTACGACGCGTCGGTGGAGCTGGCGCGCGAGCGCGGCGCCTTCCCGCTGTTCAACGCCGACCTGTTTTTGAGCGCCGGCAACTTCGCGTCGCGCCTGCCGGCGCCGCTGAAGGAGCGCATCCGCCAGCATGGGCTGCGCAACTCGCACCTGCTGTCGATCGCGCCCACCGGCACCATCAGCCTGGCTTTTGCCGACAACGCCAGCAACGGCATCGAGCCGGCCTTCAGCTGGAGCTACACGCGCAAGAAGCGCGAGGCCGACGGCAGCTACAAGGAGTACGCGGTCGAAGACCATGCCTGGCGGCTGCACCGCCACCTGAAGGGCGCCGACGCGCCGCTGCCCAAGGCCTTCGTGTCGGCGCTGGAGTTGTCGGCGCGCGCGCACGCGGCGATGGTCGCCGCGGTCGCCCCGTACATCGATACCGCGATCAGCAAGACCGTCAACGTGCCCGAGGACTACCCCTACGCCGACTTCCAGGATCTGTACCTGACGGCTTGGGCCACCGGGCTGAAGGGCCTGGCCACCTACCGGCCGAACAAGATCCTGGGCGCGGTGTTGAGCGTCGATCCACCCAAGGCCAAGCTGCCCGAGCCGCTGCGCGCCGATGGCGCGGGCGGTGCCAACCAGCGGTTGACACTCGAGCGGCTGCCGGCGCCGGTGCTCACCTCGTTGCGCTGGCCCAGCCGGCCCGACCTGGCGGCGGGCAACCCGGCGTGGAGCTTCATGATCCAGCACCCGCATGGCGAATTCGCGCTCTTCGTCGGCGAACTGCCGGCGCAGGCTGGGCCCGACCTGGGCCTGTTCGGCAAGACGCTGCCCTTCGAGGTCTGGGTCAACGGCGCCGAACAGCCGCGCGGCCTGGCGGCGATGGCCAAGACGCTGTCGATGGACATGCGCGCCAACGACCCGCAGTGGCTCAAGCTCAAGCTCGACGCGCTGGCCACCGTGGCCGAGGAGCGCGCCTTCGACATGCCGTTCCCGCCGCACGGCGAGAAGCGCCTGTTCCCCGGCGTGGTCGCCGCCACCGCGGCGGTGATCCGCTGGCGCTGCGAACAGCTCGGCGCACTGCAGGAGGGCGGCCACACGCCGGTGCTGGACGCGATGTTCAGCCGCGACGAGCCGCGCACCGGCGCCAACGGCACGCTGGCCTGGGCGGTGGACGTCAACAACCCGGCCACCGGCGAAGCCTTCACCGTCACTTTGAAGGAAGTGCAGCTGCCCTCGGGCGACGGCGGGCTGATCACCCGACCCTGCGCGTTGGGCTTCTCGGGCAACTACCCGCGCGCGATGGATGGCCTGGCGCGGCTGCTGTCGCTCGACATGCGCGTGATCGACCCGGCCTGGATCGGCATGAAGCTGCGCAAGCTGCTCAACGTCGGCGAGCCACTGGGCCACTTCATGGCCCCGGTGCCGGGCGAGCGGCGCCAGCAGGTGTGGCCGTCGACCGTGGCCTACGTGGCGCGGCTGATGATCCACCGCTACGCGATGCTGGGCGTGCTCGACCAGCAGGGCTTTCCGCTGCGCGAGATGGGCATCCTGCAGTCGCCCAGTTCGGCATCCGCGCGTAAGGCGGCGGCCGGCGAAGCGATCGCGCCGATGGCCGGCGCGCCGTGCCCCGAGTGCGGCAACGCCACGCTGATCCACAAGGACGGCTGCGACTTCTGCACCGCCTGCGGTTACGTGGGGGTGTGCGGCTGAATCAGCGGGCCGATCCCGTGGCGCCCAGCGTCGCGTACCGCCGCGGCGCATGCCTGCCGCACCGCCAATCGTGCACACGCCGGCCCTGCGTTGCTGCCCGGCATGGGCGTCGGCGCGGGTGGCGCTGCGCCTGACGAGCTGACGCCGGCCGGGCTGTCTCGGGGATGTGCCGCGCGCGCCGCCATCGCCGCGGTGCCGCCGGCGCCGGGCTCGGCGCGCGGCCTCAATCCGCGGCGCCCTGGCGCAGCGCGCGTTCGCGCTGCGGCTGCAGCCGCTCGGCTTCGGGCGGGCTCGTATCCCAACCCTGCAGGTGGCGCAGCGCCAGATCGCGCAGCGCCGCGATCCAGTCGTGGCGGTCGTTCAGGCAGCCGATGTAGTGCAGCGTCTTGCCGCCGGCGGCGACGAACGCCGCGCGCACCTCCTGATCGACTTCTTCCAGCGTCTCGAGGCAGTCGGCGACGAAGCCGGGGCACACGATGTCGACACGCTCGAAACCCTCGCGCGCCAGTTGGCGCAGCGTCGCCTCGGTGTAGGGCTGCAGCCAGCGGGCCTTGCCAAAGCGGCTTTGGAAGGTGACGCGCACTTCGTGGGCTTGCAGCCCCAGCGTCTGGGCCAGCCGCCATGCCGTGTGCTGGCAGTGGCAGTGGTAGGGGTCGCCCAGGTGCAGCGTGCGCTCGGGCACGCCGTGGAAACTCATCACCAGCATGCGGCCGCGGCCTTCGCGTGCCCAGTGCGCGCGCACCTGCGCGGCCAGCGCCGCGATGTAGCCGGCATCGTCGTGAAACTGCTGCACGAAGCGCAGTTCGGGCAGCCAGCGTGCGGTGCGGCCCCAGGCCGCCACGGCGTCGAACACGCTGGCGCTGGTCGAGGCCGCGTACTGCGGATACAGCGGCAGCACCAGGATCCGCGTGGCACCCTGCGCGCGCAGCGCGTCGAGTTCGTCGGCAATGCGCGGCCGGCCGTAGCGCATGGCATGGCGCACCAGCACCGCGTGGCCGGCCTGGCCCAGATAGCCCTGCAGCAGCTTGGCCTGGCGCTCGGTCCACCGTGCCAGCGGCGAGCCTTCGGCACCCCAGATCGCGGCGTACTTGCGCGCCGAGCGGGCAGGGCGCACGCGCAGGATCACGCCGTGCAGCAGCAGCCACCACAGCGGCCGCGCGATCTCGACCACCCGCGGGTCGCCGAGGAACTCGGCCAGGTAGCGGCGCAGCGCCGCCGGTGTGGGCGCATCCGGCGTGCCAAGATTGACCAGCAGCACGCCCACGCGCGGCGCCGTGCCGTGGCGGTAGGCGGGATCGCCGCGCATGCGCATCGGCTGGGCTCAACCCGCGCGGCGGCCGGCGCCGGCGTGGTTGAAGGGCAGCGGCGCGGCGGCGCGGCCGTCGAGGTGGCGCGGGCACATCGGGGCAGCGGATCAGCGCAGCCGCGGCGCCTGGGTGTCGCCGAAGCGCAAGACCTCGAAGCGCACGCAGGCCGAGGTCGGGTCGGCCGGTGAGCCGCCCAGGCCGATCGCGCCGCTGCCGTGCAGCAAGCAACTGCCGCGGCGCAGGCTGACGATCTCGCCATCGCCGAAGCGCACGTAGGTGCCGTTGTAGCTGAGGTCGCTGAGCTGGAAACTGCCGCCGTGCCAGTCGAGCCGGGCGTGCGAGCGCGACACGCGCGAGTCGTCGACGCAGTAGTGTGCTTGCGGGCTGCGCCCCAGCACCACCGGCATCTGGCGGCTGGCAAACAGCTGCTGGTGCGCCAACCAGTCGAGCCGGATCGCGTCGGGCTCGACCGCGGGCGCGACGTCGCCGAACTGCGTGGCCGCGCTGTCGCTGTTGCTGCGCCGCCCGCCGTGGACGAACACCGCAACCGGCTCGACGCGGCCGCGCAGCACCAGTTGGTCCAGGCTGCGAAACAGCGGCTTCAGGTTGCGCGGCAGGCCGTTCAGCACCGCGGCGGTGATCACGGTTTCGTTGTCGCCGGCATGGTCGAGCAGCCGTGCCGCGACGTTGACGGCGTCGCCGAAGCAGTCGCCGGCCATCTCGACGACCTCGCCGCGCGATACCGCGATCTGCAGGCGCAGCCCGCGCAGGCCGGCCGAGGCACCGCGCTGGCTGCCGCGCGCGACGATCACCGCCAGCGCCTCGTGCATCTGCTGCGCGGCCTGCAGGGCCTGGGCGGGGTTGACGAACACCGCCATCAGGCCGTCGCCGAGCGTCTTGACGACATGGCCGCCGTGGCGCTCGACCGGCGGCACCAGGGCCGCCACGCACTGGGTGACCACCGAGGTGGCCTCGGCGTTGCCGAGCGACTCGAACAAGCCGGTGCTGCCGCGCAAGTCGGCGAACAGGATGCTGCGGTCGGAGATCTGCGTCATGCGCCGGTCAGTGTAGCGCCCGGGCGGCGGCGGTTTGCTTACGCTGCGGCGTGCGTTGCGGCGTGCGTTGCGGCGCTCTTGGAGGCCGGGTGGAGCATGCTCTGTGCCGCCGCTTGTGAGTTCGCCGCAAGCTCAGTCGCGTCCGCTGCGCAGCCGCGGTCGCCTGCGGCGACGACGTACTTGGCCAATCAGAGATTGTCCAAGTACGTCCTGAGCTTGTGCCTTCGGCGCAAACTGCGTCGCCGCTGCGCGGCAGCCCGCTTGCGCGAGCCACGTACCTGGCCAACCTTACAGGTTGTCCAGATACGTGCGCAGTTTGTCCGAGCGGCTCGGGTGCTTGAGCTTGCGGATCGCCTTGGCCTCGATCTGGCGGATGCGCTCGCGCGTGACGTCGAATTGCTTGCCCACCTCTTCGAGCGTGTGGTCGGTGCTCATCTCGATGCCGAAGCGCATGCGCAGCACCTTGGCTTCGCGCGGCGTCAGGCTGTCGAGGATGTCCTTGACCACGTCGCGCAGGCCGGCCTGCATCGCCGCGTCGACCGGGGCCACGTTGTTCGTATCCTCGATGAAGTCGCCCAGGTGGCTGTCGTCGTCGTCGCCGATCGGCGTTTCCATGGAGATCGGCTCCTTGGCGATCTTCATGATCTTGCGGATCTTGTCCTCGGGGATCTCCATCTTCTCGGCCAGCGTCGGCGCGTCGGGCTCGAAGCCGAACTCCTGCAGGTGCTGGCGGCTGATGCGGTTCATCTTGTTGATGGTCTCGATCATGTGCACCGGGATGCGGATGGTGCGCGCCTGGTCGGCGATCGAGCGCGTGATCGCCTGGCGGATCCACCAGGTCGCGTAGGTCGAGAACTTGTAGCCGCGGCGGTATTCGAACTTGTCGACCGCCTTCATCAGGCCGATGTTGCCCTCTTGGATGAGGTCGAGGAACTGCAGGCCGCGGTTGGTGTACTTCTTGGCGATGCTGATGACCAGCCGCAGGTTGGCCTCGATCATCTCCTTCTTGGCGTCGCGGCTGGACTTCTCGCCCTCGTTCATCTTCTTGTTGATGAGCTTGAGGTCTTCCAGCGGCACCACGGCCTTGGCCTGCAGGTCGATCAGCTTTTGCTGCAGCTCCTGCACCGCCGGCAGGTTGCGCGCCAGCACCGCGCTGTAGGGCTTGGCCAGCGCGATCTCGCGCTCGGCCCATTTCAGGTTCAGCACGTTGGCCGGGAAGGTCTTGATGAAGTGCTCCTGCGGCATGCCGCACTTGTCGACCACGATCTTGCGGATCTCGCGTTCGTAGCGGCGCACGTCGTCGACCTGGCTGCGCAGGATCTGGCACAGCTTCTCGATCGTCTTGACGGTGAAGCGCATCGTCATCAGGTCGTCGCTGATCGCGTGCTGCGCCTTGTTGTAGGTCGGCGACTTGTAGCCGTCCTTCTCGAAGGCCTTGCGCATCTTGGCGAACTGCACGCGCAGTTCGTCGAACTTCAGCAGCGCCGCGGTCTTGAGCTCTTCGAGCTTCTTGGTCAGCGCCTTGCTGCCGCCGGCGCCGTCGTCGTCGTCTTCGTCGAACTCGTCGAAGTCTTCCTCGGCGACGTAGTCGTCGGCCTCGTCGTCGCTGACGAAGCCGTCCACCGCCTCGGAGATCTTCATGTCGCCCGAAGCGATCTTCTCGGCCATCGACAGCAGCTCGGCGATGGTGGTCGGGCTGGCCGAGATCGCCAGCATCATCGCCTGCAGCCCGCCTTCGATGCGCTTGGCGATCTCGATCTCGCCCTCGCGCGTCAGCAGCTCCACCGTGCCCATTTCGCGCATGTACATGCGCACCGGGTCGGTGGTGCGGCCGAACTCGCTGTCCACGGTGGACAGCGCGGCTTCGGCGGCTTCTTCGGCTTCTTCTTCGGTGGCGGTGGCGGTGGCGCCGCCGGCGATCAGCAGCGTCGCGGCGTCGGGCGCCTGCTCGTAGACCGCGATGCCCATGTCGTTGAGCATCGACACGATGGCTTCGAGGATCTCGTTGTCGACCAGCTTCTCGGGCAGGTGGTCGCTGATCTCCTGGTGCGTCAGGAAACCGCGCGTCTTGCCCATCTTGATGAGCGTCTTCAGCTCGAGCCTGCGCTTGGCGACTTCCTCTTCGGTGAGCGTGGCTTCCTCGAGGCCAAACTCGCGCATCAGCGCGCGCTCCTTGGCGCGCGAGACCTTCATGCGCAGCGGCTTGGCCTTGACCTTGGCGTCGCTGTCGGCGTCGCTGGCCGCGACCTCGGCATCGGCCTCGAGTTCGGCGAAGTCCTCGTCGGGCGGCAACTCCTGCACCTTTGTCACCACGGGCGCATCGGCCTTGCCGCCGCGTTTGCCCTTGGCCGGGGCAGGCGCGGCGCTGGTCTTGGCGGCGGCGCGGCCCGGGGTCTTGGCCGGCGTTGCGGCCACGGCCTTGGCCGGCGCCGCTTCGGCGCGGCTCGCCTTCTTGCTTGCGGGCGCGGCTTCGGCAGTGGGCTTGTCCTTGGTCGCCGGCAACGGCTTGGCAGCGGCGGCGGGTTTCTTGACGCTCATGCGATTCCTTGTAGGCTGGATCGTCGGTATGCCCACGGCAGGCGCCGCACGCTGGCTTCGGCTCGGGGCGAAGCAGTGCGCTTGCGACGGACGTGGATGCGAGTCAGGCGCGGCACTTGCGGGGGAGTCGGCTGCTGTGGATGACCCTGGTTTAGGGTAGCCCGTGCCCGCAAGCTGTGGTGGTCACGACTGCTGCTGCGAATCAGCGTTGGATTATACCGGCACGCTCGCCACACCGGCCATCGAGCCGGGTCATGCGGCGGACCGTGCAGTGGCTTGTGGGGCGGCTCAGCTGGCCGGTCCCGGCTGTGCTGCGAGCGCCGCCTTGAGCTCGTCGATGCGTGCGCGCACGCGGCGCAGTTCGGCCAGGCTCTGCGCATCGGGCGCGGCACTGGCCAGCGCCTGCGCGTCGTCGCCGAGGGCTTCGATCCACATGCGCTGCAGCACGCGCTGCAGGTCGGCGAATCGGTGCTGCTCGTCGTCGGCGATGGTGCGCAGCCAGCCCTGGGCGACCGCGGCCCAGGGTTCGCTGCTCATCGCTTCGGCCAGGGTGGCCGGGGTCTGTGCGCCGTGTTCGGTCAGCTGGCGCTCGAGCCAGGCCAGCACTTCACGGTGCAGCCCGCTCAGCTCGTGCAGCAGCGTGTGGTCCTCGCCCGACAGCTGGTCCCACCAATCGTTGTGGCGCAGCAGCAGGCGCAGCGCCTGGTCGGCCAGTCCGGCCGGCGCACGCCTGCTGCCGCTGCGCGGCGCGGTGCGAAGCGCCGGTGCAGCGGCGCGCGGCGCGGCCTTCGCCGGCTCCCACAGCGCGCTCAGGTCGGCGCTGTCGATCCGCGCGTGCCGCGCCAGCTCGGGCAGCAGCTGGCGGCGCAGCGCGCCTTGCGGCAACGCCAGCCACAGCGGCTTGGCCTGCGCCAGCATGCGCGCGCGACCCTCGGCGGTGTCCAGGTCCAGGCCGTGGCTCGCCTGCTCGATCAACTGGCGCGACAGCGGCACCGCCTTGGCCACCTGCTCGTCGAACGCGGCCGCGCCGAGCTCGCGCACGAAGCTGTCGGGATCGTGCTCGCTGGGCAGGAACAGAAAGCGCACGCTGCGCAGATCGGTGGCATGCGGCAGCGCGGCTTCGAGCGCGCGCGCCGCCGCGCGCCGGCCGGCCGCGTCGCCGTCGAAGCTGAAGACCACGGTGTCGGTGAAGCGAAAGAGCTTTTGCAGATGCTCGGCGCTGCAGGCCGTGCCCAGCGTTGCCACCGCGTTGGCCAGGCCGTGCTGCACCAGCGCCACCACGTCCATGTAGCCCTCGACGACCAGCACGTAGCCTTTGCTGCGCAGCGCGGTGCGGGCTTCGAACAGGCCGTACAGCTCGCGGCCCTTGACGAACACCGCGGTCTCGGGCGAGTTTAGGTACTTGGGCTCGCCCGCATCCAGCACCCGCCCGCCGAAGCCGATGACCTCGCCCTTGACCGAGCGGATCGGGAACATGATGCGGTCGCGGAAGCGGTCGTAGCGCTTGTGCGCGGCGTCGTGCTCGTCGCCTTGCACGATGACCAGCCCGCCATCGGCCAGCAGCGGATCGTCGTAGTGCGCGAAGGCGCTGGCCAGGTTGCGCCAGCCCGGCGGCGCATAGCCCAGGCCGAAGCGGGCGGCGATCTCGCCGCTCAGGCCGCGGCGTTTCAGGTAGTCGATCGCGTTCGGGTGGTGCTTCAGCTGCGTGCGGTAGTGGGCTGCGGCGCGCTGCAGGACTTCAGTCACCGTCGCTTGGTGCGCGCGCGCCTGCACTGCACGCTGCTGCTCGGCCGGGTCCAGCGCCTCGTCGGGCACCGTCATGCCCAGCGGCTGCGCCAGCTCGGCCACCGCGTCGCGAAAGCTGGCGCCCGAGTGCTCCATCAGGAAGCCGATCGCGTCGCCGTGCGCGCCGCAGCCGAAGCAGTGATAGAACTGTTTGCCGGCATTGACGCTGAAGCTTGGCGACTTCTCGGCATGGAACGGGCACAGCCCCATGTGGTTGGCGCCGCTGCGCTTGAGCTCCACATGGCGGCCCACGACGTCGACGATGTCGACGCGCGACAGCAGGTCTTGCACGAAGCCGGCGGGGATCACCTCGGCAGTCTAGCCAAGCGCCGTGCCGGCGGCCTCAGCTTGCGGCCGTGCGCGAGGCCGCGGGCGGTGCCGCCGCTGCCAGCGCAAAAAGCCCGCGATGCTCGCGGACCCAGCCCGGCACCGCGGCCGCGGGCATCGGTGCGGCAATGCCGGTACCTTGGCCGATGTCGCAGCCCATCTCGAGCAGCGCGCGCGCCTGCGCCGGCGATTCGACGCCTTCGGCCACCACCGCGCACTGGAAGGTGCGCGCCAGCCCGATCACGCCTTCGACGATCGCGCGGTCCTGCGCGTCGTCGAGCATGTGGTGCACGAACGAGCGGTCGATCTTGAGCACATCCACCGGCAGCTGCTTCAGGTAGGTCAGCGTCGAGTAGCCGGTGCCGAAGTCGTCCAGCGCGAAGCGCACGCCGATCTCGCGGCAGCGCGACAGCAACGCCGAGGTGGCTTCGATGTCGGCATGGGCGGCGGTTTCCAGCACCTCGAGCTCGAGCGCGGTGGCCGGGGTATCGGGGTGGCGTGCCAGCAACTCCGAAAGCCGCTGCGCAAAGTCGGGCTCCTGCAGGTGCCGCGCCGACACGTTGACGCTGACCGAGATGTCCAGCCCCGCGCGCCGCCAGGCCGACAGGTGCTCCAGCGCCTGCGACAGAACCCAGTCGCCCACGCGCGAGGACAACCCGGTGTTCTCGATCAACGGCAGGAACTGCATCGGCGCGATCAGGCCGTGCTGCGGGTGGTCCCAGCGCAACAGCGCCTCCAACCCGAGCACCACGCCGCGGCGCATGTCCACCTTGGGCTGGTAGTGCAGGGTGAGTTCCGACTTGTCCAGCGCCTCGTGCACGCGGCCGATGGCCATCACGCGTTCTTCGTTGCGCCGGCGGTTCTCCGGGTCGAAGAACTGGTGGCCGTTGCGCCCGGCCTGCTTGGCGCCGTACATCGCGTGGTCGGCGTGGCGCAGCAAGGTGTCGGCGTCGCTGCGGTCGATCGGGTAGACGGTCGCGCCCAGGCTGGCAGTGACGTGCACCGGCTCGCCATCCGGGTCGAGCACATAAGGCAGCGCCACCACGCGCAGCACGCGCTCGACCGCGAGCCGCGCTTCTTCCAGCGACGCGGCGCGCAGCAGCAGCACGAACTCGTCGCCGCCGAGCCGTCCCGCGGCATCGGACCAGCGGTCGTTGCTGCGCAGCGCGCTGCGCAGCCGGCCGGCCAGCTCTACCAGCAGCCGGTCGCCGGCGGCATGGCCCAGCCGGTCGTTCACCGGCTTGAAGCGGTCCAGGTCGAGGTAGCACACCGTCAGCAAGTGGCCGTCGGCGTCGGCGGCGGCCATCGCCTGCGACAGCACCTGCATCAGCCGCGCGCGGTTGGGCAGCCGGGTCAGTTCGTCGAAGTTTGCCTGGCGCTCGAGGCGGTCGCGCTGCTGGCGCTGCTCGGTGATGTCGGAGATCACCAGCACGTGGTTCAGCAGCGTGCCGGCGCTGTCGTTGACGCTGGAAATCGTCACCTGCAGCGTGCAGGCTTCGCCATTGCGGCGCCGCTCGACCAACTCGCCGCGCCAGTGGCCGGCATCGCGCAGACCAGCCCACATCAACAGGCGCTGCTGGCGCACCAGCGGATCGGGTGCGGCCGCGCGCAACATCGACGGCACGCTGCCGATCAGCTCGGACCGCGGCACGCCCAGGATCTGGCTGTACGCCGGATTGACGTCGAGCACGCGCATCTGCGCATCGGCGATCAGCAGGCCTTCGTGCAGGTGCTGGAACAGGTTGGCCGACAGGCGCTGCCGCTCGCGCGCGTCGTGCCGCTCGCTGCTGTCCGACAAGGTGGCGATCAGCCGAACCGGCTGGCCGTGGTGATTGCGCTCGGCCACCAGCAGCTGAAGTTCGAGCCAGTGCCAGCCATCGCTGCCGTGCACGCGAAGCTCGCACCGAACTTGCGACACCGGGCCGCGATGCAATTGGCCGAGCAGCGATTGCAGTGCGGTGCGCGCGGCATCGTCCAGGCGCGACTGCCACGCCGACCATGACGCTGAATCGATGCCGCTGAGCCGGCGCCAGTGCGGCGACGCACGGCCTTCATCGTGGCCCAGACGCCACTCGGCCGCACCGAGCCCGGCGCCATCGAGCGCTTGCAGCCAGCGCCGCTCGACGCCCAGGCTGTCGCGTGTCAGCGCATGCAGCAGCAGCAGATTGCCGATCAGCATCGATGCATAGATCCATGCCGAGGCCACGGCCTGCGGCGCGGGCAGCGTGGCAAACAGGCCGAAGCCGTGGCCGCTGGCCCACAGCACGCTTGCGGCCAAGGTCGCGGTCATGGCCGATGCCAGGCCCAGCCCGGCATGCACCAGCAGCGCCGCCACCAGCACCATCGGCACGCACGCCAGCATCCAAAGCAGGGCGCCCAGCCCGGCGGACAACCCAACCGCGGCCAGCGTGCTGCACAGCACCGCACCCACCAGCAGCAAGGTCCAGGCGCGGCGCGCGGGCGCGACGGCCCGCAACACCGCGTCGCGCCGCAAGGTCATCAGCGGCACGCCCGCCAGCAGCAGCCCGACCCAGTGCCCGAAGGTGCGGTGCAGCAGCCAGCGCGGCTGCGCCAACGCCGGCTGGGCGAAGGCAGCCATCAGCACCGCGGCGAACACCGCCGCGGCCAGCGCTGCGCCGAGTCCCAATGCGAGCAACAGGCCGACGTCGCCGCGACGCTCCAGCTGCGGGCTTACACCGGCGCGACCGAGGCTCCAGACCGCCAGCCAGCCGCCGGCCAGATCGCCACCGGCCAGCGGCAGCAAGCGCTGCCAGGGGATGGTTGGGTCGGCGAGCAGGGCGGCCGTTGCGAGCAGCAGGCCGGGCATGCTGGCGTCTGCCCAGCGCAAACGCAACGCGACGAACACGCCCAGCGGCAGCCACAGCGTCAACTCGCCTGGAGCGGCCGCAGCAGCCGGGCCCAGCGAAAGGCACAGCTTGGCGCAAACACCGTAGGCCAGCGCGACCAGCACCACGCGCTGCCAGCGTTGCGCCGGCGGCGCAGGCGCGGCCGGCGGGTCTAGGCCGGGTTCAGTGGGCAGTTTCAGCTCAGGCATGGCATCGCGCGTCTGGAGTCCATGCTATGCGCGCTGCGCGTTCACCTGCAGCCGGGCATGCCCGAGTCGAACCTAGGGGGCTGGATTTCTGCTGCCCGCGCCGCCAGGCCAAGGCGCTGCAGCGGTCGGGCCGCTGGCCATCGGCTTGGGCCCTGCGCGGCGCCAGCCGCAGTCAGATCGCGAAGTCGCTCAGGCTCTTGCCCGAAGCCACGGCCTGCCTCAGCCAGGTCGGCTGCAGCCCGCGGCCCGACCAGGTATTGCCGCTGGCGGCGTCGCGATACTTGGGCGCGACTTTGATTCCGCTGCGTTTGGATGACGCTGCCTTGGGCGCCAGGTCGGCCAGCGTCAAACCATGCTCGGCCATCAGCGCGCGCACCTTGGCCAGCGCTTCGGCGCGTTCGGCGCGCTGAGCCTCGGCGATCTGCTGTTCGATGGCTGCCTTCTGGGCCAGTAGTTCGCTGACGGATGCCATATTGGTTATCTCCAACCGGTCAATCGGTTCGGGAAATATAGCATCGCATTCAGGCCTGACGCGGGGTGGGGTTCAGTGAAATCCCCAGTTCCATGTCGGGAGGTTCAGGCCGAAGGCGGCACGTAACCTGCCGGTTTTTCAGCGCCATCGCCGAAGAAGAACTGCTCCATCTGCCGCGCAAGATATTGCCGCGCACGCGCATCGGCAAGATTCAGCCGATTTTCATTGACCAGCATCGTCTGGTGCCGCTTCCAGGCCTCGAAGCCTTCCTTGCTGACGTTGTCGTAGATGCGCTTGCCCAACTCACCGGGATAGGGCGAGAAGTCCAGACCGGGCGCTTGCTTCTTCAGGTAAATGCACTGCACCATTCTTGCCATCTTGCTGCTCCTTCTAGCACATGCTTCACAGACGCTCAGTCGAGCTTCTTGACCAGCACCATCGAGCGCCGGTCCCAGTTGTACTTGCGCTTGCGCGCTTCGGGTAAATGGTCCGGATCGACCTGGACAAAGCCGCGCTTGATGAACCAATGCATCGTGCGCGTGCTGAGCACGAAAATACTGTCCAGCCCCATTGACCTGGCGCGCTGCTCGATGCGCTTGAGGATGCGCTCGCCGTCGCCTTGGGATTGCACTTGCTCGGACACCGTCAGCGCGGCCATCTCGCCGGTGCGCGATTCAGGGTACGGATAAAGGGCAGCGCAACCGAAGATGATGCCGTCGTGCTCGATGACCGTGTAGTTGGCGATGTCGCGTTCGATCTCGGTGCGTTCGCGCCGCACCAGCGTGCCGTCGCGCTCGAAGGGTTCGATCAGATGCAGTATGCCGCCGACGTCGTCGGCCGTGGCTTCGCGCAGGCTTTCCAGTTTTTCGTCGACCACCATCGTGCCGATGCCGTCGTGGGTGAAAACCTCGAGAAGCAAGGCGCCGTCGGTGGCGAACGGCAGGATGTGCGAGCGCTCGACGCCGCCTTCGCAGGCCCGGATGCAGTGCTGCAGATAAAAGGCCGTCTCGCTGGGTTGGGCCGGACTGGGCAGGCTGGCCAGCAGCTTGCGCGCCTCGGCCAGCGACAGCTCGGTGTCGATCGCGCCGTCGGCGTCGCGCGGGTTCTCGCGCACGCCCGCCACTTCGGTCAGGAACAGCAGCTTGTCCGCGCGCAAGGCCACCGCGGTGCTGGTGGCCACGTCTTCCATCGTCAGGTTGAAGGCCTCGCCGGTGGGCGAAAAGCCGAAGGGGCTGAGCAGCACCAGCGCGCCGATGTCGATCGCGCGGCGGATGCCCGCCGCATCGACGCGGCGCACCAGGCCGCTGTGCATGAAGTCCATGCCGTCGACGATGCCCACTGGCCGCGCGGTGAGGAAGTTGCCCGACACCATGCGCACCGTGGCATTGGCCATCGGCGTGTTCGGCAGGCCCTGCGAGAACGCCGCTTCGATCTCGAAGCGCAGCTGGCCGGCGGCCTCCTGCGCCGCGTCCAGCGCCACCGCGTCGGTGATGCGCAGGCCATGGCTGAAGCGCGACACGTGGCCCTTGGCGGCCAGCTGCTCGTTCACCTGCGGCCTGAAGCCGTACACCAGCACCAGCTTGATGCCGATCGCGTGCAGGATCGCCAGGTCCTGCACGAAGGCGTTGAGCTTGCCGGCGGCGATCAGCTCGCCGGCCATGGCCACCACGAAGGTCTTGCCGCGGTAGGCGTGCATGTACGGCGCCACCGCACGAAACCAAGGCACGAAGGTGAGGGGGAAGACCAGGTTCATCGTCGATCGATTGTGCCGTAGCGCCTGCGGTTGACGCGCTGCGCCGCGCTGGACAGCATCGATCCCCATCACGCGACAAGGAGCTGCGATGAACCCGTTCAAGACCATCGGTGCGGTCAGCTGGACCGAACTGACCACCCCCGACCCTGCCGCTGCGCAGGCCTTTTACGGACCCCTCTTTGGCTGGCGCTTCGAGCCGATGCCGATCGGCCAGGGCAGCTACCACGTCATCAAGCTCGGCGAGACGGATGCGATCGGCGGCATTCTGGCCACGCCGCCGCAGGCCCAGGGCAGGCCGCCGATGTGGGGCAGCTACGTCACCGTGGCCGACTGCGACGCCACCGCGGCCCAATGCACCGCGCTGGGCGGCAAGGTCTGCGTGGCGCCGACCGACATCCCGAACGTCGGACGCTTCGCGATGCTGCAGGACCCGCAGGGCGCGACGCTGTTCGTCATCGCCTACCTGCCTGAGCTGCGCTGAAGCGGCCGGGGCGGCGCGGATAATCCGCCGCCCGTGAAGCCCCGCTCAGCGCAACCGATCCCGACCATCGAGTTCCCCGAGTCGCTGCCGGTCAGCGCGCGGCGCGACGAGATCGCGCGCGCCATCGACGCGCATCAGGTGGTCATCGTCTGCGGCGAGACCGGCTCGGGCAAGACCACGCAGCTGCCGAAGATCGCGCTGCAGCTCGGCCGCGGCCTGGGCGCCGGCGGACGTGGGCTGATCGGCCACACCCAGCCGCGGCGCATCGCCGCGAGTTCGGTCGCCAAGCGCATCGCGATGGAGCTGAACTCAGCCCTGGGCGAGGTGGTCGGCTACAAGGTGCGCTTCCAGGACCGGCTGCAGCCCGGCGCGTCGGTCAAGCTGATGACCGACGGCATCCTGCTGGCCGAGACGCAGCGCGACCCGCACTTAAGCGCCTACGACACGCTGATCGTCGACGAGGCGCACGAGCGCAGCCTGAACATCGACTTCCTGCTCGGGCACCTGAAGCAGATCCTCGCCAAGCGGCCGGACCTGAAGGTCATCGTGACCTCGGCCACGATCGACGCCGAGCGCTTTGCCGCGCACTTCGCAGGTGCCGCGGGGCCGGCGCCGGTGATCCAGGTCTCGGGGCGGCTGTATCCGGTCGAGGTGCGCTGGCGGCCCTTCGAGGACAGCAAGAGCTACGGGCTGGACGACGCGATCGCCGACGCCGTCGACGAGCTTTGGCGCGACGGCGGCGCGGGCGACGTGCTGGTCTTCCTGCCCGGCGAGCGCGAGATCCGCGACGCCGCCGACCACCTGCGCCAGCACTTCGCACGCGCGCAGCGCGGTGGCGCTGCAGCGGGCGGCCCGCTGCGCGGGCCGGTGCCCGAGGTGCTGCCGCTGTTTGCGCGCCTTTCGCAGGCCGAGCAGGACCGCGTGTTCGAGCCTGGCAACGGACGGCGCATCGTGCTCGCCACCAACGTCGCCGAAACCTCGCTCACCGTGCCCGGCATCCGCTACGTGGTCGACAGCGGCCTGGCGCGCGTCAAGCGCTACAGCTATCGCAGCAAGGTCGAGCAGTTGCAGATCGAGCCGATCGCGCAGGCGGCAGCCGACCAGCGCGCCGGCCGCTGCGGGCGTGTCGCCGACGGCATCTGCATCCGCCTGTACGACGAGGCTGGCTTTGCCGCCCGGCCAGCGTTCAGCGACCCGGAGATCCTGCGCTCGTCGCTGGCTGGCGTGATCCTGCGCATGAAGTCGCTCGAGCTCGGCGCGGTCGAGGACTTTCCGTTCCTGGAAGCACCGCCGCGCAAGGCCATCGCCGACGGCTACGCGCTGCTGGCCGAGCTGGGTGCGGTGAACGAAGCCAATGACCTCACGACCGTCGGCCAGGCGCTGGCACGCCTGCCGCTGGACCCGCGTGTCGGTCGCATGATCCTGGAAGCGTGCGACCGTCAGGCGCTGGCCGAAGTGCTGATCGTTGCCGCCGCCCTGAGCGGCCAGGACGTGCGCGACCGGCCGCTGGAGCAGCAACAGGCCGCCGACGAGAAGCACAAGAAGTTCGACGACGAAAGGTCGGAGTTCGTCGGCACGCTCAAGCTGTGGCGCTGGATCGAAGAGGGGCGCGGCGTGCACGGCCATGCGCCACGGAAGGCCGAAGGGGCCGAAGGCGCCGACAAGCACAAGCTGTCCAACCGCCAGCAGGAACAGCGGCTGCGCGATCACTTCATCAGCCCGCGCCGCGTGCGCGAATGGCGCGACATCCATTCGCAGCTGCACACCGTGGTGGCAGAGCACGGCTGGCGGCTCAACGGTGCGCCGGCCACCTACGAGCAGATCCACCTGTCGATGCTGGCTGGCCTGCTCGGCAACATCGGCGTCAAGGCCGAAGACGACGAGTTCTACCTCGGAGCACGCGGCATCCGCTTCTGGCGCCACCCGGGCGTGCATCTGAGCAAGAAGCCGGGGCGCTGGATCGTCGCCGCCGAGCTGGTGGACACGACACGGCTGTACGGCCGCGGCATCGCCGCGATCGAAGCGCACTGGCTGCCGCTGATCGGCGGTCACCTGCTGAAGAAGCAATTGCTCGAGCCGCACTGGGAACGCAAGGCGGCCGAGGTGGTGGCGCTGGAGCGCGCCACGCTGTACGGGCTGGTGGTCTACGCCAACAAGCGTGTCAACTTCGGCCGCGTCGACCCGGGCGCGGCGCGCGAGATCTTCATCCGCCGCGCATTGGTCGAAGGCGACTGGGACACGAAGCTGCCGTTCCTGGCGCACAACCGCAAGCTGATCCAGCAGGTGCAGGAGCTGGAACACAAGAGCCGGCGCCAGGACGTGCTGGTGGACGATGCGCTGATCTTCGCCTTCTACGACCAGCAACTGCCGGCCGAGGTGTGCTCCGGAGCCAGCCTGGAGCGCTGGTTCCGCGACGAGGTCAAGCGTCAGCCACGCCTGCTGCAGCTGACGCGCGAGGAGCTGATGCGCCACGAGGCGGCCGGCATCACCACCGACGCGTTCCCCAAGCTGGTGCGGCTGGGTGGCGTCGACTGCGCCGCCAGCTACCTGCACGAGCCGGGCGACGAGCGCGACGGCCTGACCGTGACCGTGCCGATCTACGCGCTGAACCAGGCGAGTGACGAGCGCTGCGAGTGGCTGGTGCCGGGCATGCTGCAGCCGAAGCTGATGGCGCTGCTGAAGAGCCTGCCCGGCAAGCCGCGCGCGCGGCTGCAGCCGCTGGGCGAAACGGCGGAAGCCTTGGCGCGCGAGCTGCCCTTCGGCCAGGGCTCGCTGGTCGATGCGCTGCTCGACGCGGTGCGCGCCAAGACGCAACTGCCGCTGCAGCGCGCCGACTTCAAGCTCGACATGCTGCCGCCGCACCTGTTCATGAACCTGCGCATCGTCGACGAACACGGCCGCCAGCTCGGCATGGGCCGGCATCTGGCGGCGCTGAAGGCCGAGCTGGGGGCGCAGGCACGCTCGGCGTTTCAGGCGCTGGCGGTGTTGAAGCGGCCGGCCGCTGCGCCTGCAGCGCCACCGACTGCCGCTGCCGTGCCGGGCGAGGGCAGGGGCGTGCAGGCCACCATCGCCACCCGCGTGGCCGCGAGCGCAGCGAGTGCGCAGGCGCAGGCGCAGGCGCCCGAGCGCTACACCGCCTGGAGCTTCTCCGAGCTGCCCGAGCTGATGGAGCTCGAGCGCGGCGCGCAGACGCTGATCGGTTTCCCGGCGCTGATCGACCGCGGTGGCTGGGTCGAGATCGAGGTCTTCGACGAACCCGAGGTCGCCGCGACCAGGCACCGCGCGGGCTTGCGCCGGCTGGTGGCGCTGGCAACCAAGGAGCCGCTGAAGTATCTGGAGAAGAACATCCCCGACCTGCAGCGCCTGGGCGCGCTGTACATGAGCCTGGGTACGCTGGAAGAGCTGCGCCAGCAGATCGTCGACGTGGCGCTGGACCGCGCCTTCCTCGCCGAGCCGCTGCCGGCCGATGCCAAGGCCTTCGACGCCCGCGTCGCCGAGGGCCGCGCGCGGCTGAACCTGATCGCGCAGGAAGTGGCGCGCGCGGTCGGCGCGGTGCTGGCCGACCACGCGGCGGCGAGCCGCAAGCTGAAGGATTCACGCCCGCCGAAGGAGGTGGCCGACGACATCGCCGCGCAGCTCCAGCGGCTGGTCAGCAAACGCTTTGTCGCCGACACGCCTTACGCGCAGCTGCAGCACCTGCCGCGCTACCTGAAGGCGATCGTCATGCGGCTGGACAAGTTGAAGGCCGACTCGGGCCGCGACGCCGCGCGCATGGCCGAGGCGCGTGGCGCGGAAGCGCGCTGGCTGAAGCGCGTAGTGGAACTCAAGGGCCGGCGCGATGTGCGCCTCGACGAGTACCGCTGGCTGCTGGAGGAACTGCGCGTCAGCCTGTTCGCGCAGGAGCTGCGTACTCCGCAGCCGGTGAGCGCCAAGCGGTTGGAAAAGGCTTGGCAGCAGTTGCTCGGATAGGGCCGTCCCGGGAGCCCTTCCCTTGAACCCGTCGGGGGAGGTTCTATGCGTCCGAGTCGCGCGTCCGCTTCAGTACCTGCACCTCCCCATACATTGACGCGTAGCGAACAGTAAGCTCAATGCGTGACAAGAATCGTGTTGCGGCAAGAAGCCGTTCGTCACTATCTGGTGGAACCTGAAGGCGAAAGAGCTCCAGCGTTTCGCCGACCGGAATGGGTGCGCCTTCTGTGAGCGCCTGGAAGCTCCCAGCGAATCCATGTCGCTTCAACTGCTCGGCCACGAAGGCCTTGTAGTGAGAGTCTTGCTGCTTGAACTTCCGGCCATCTACGCAGATCTGCACGTTCTCAATAAGCGCGGGCCCGAGCCCGTGGTTTACGAGGTTCAGCCCGAGATTCTGGGGCGAGTCTCTGACGTCGTGATAGTCAAGCACCGGCCGAACAGACAGTCGGCTGTGGTGGCGGGTGATCCAACCTTGCCACAGCGTCGCTGCAAGCGCGATCACTGCGACGCCAAGTGCACCAACCGCCGTCCAGTCAGCCGACACTCTCAATCCTTCAAGCCGGCACCGCCGGCAGCCCCGACAGCGCCATCGCGAGTTCCGCTTCGTCGTAGTGCTGGTCGACCAGCTTGCCGCTGAAGTACGCGGTGTAGGCGCTCATGTCGAAGTGGCCGTGGCCGCACAGGTTGAACAGGATCGTCTCCGCCTTGCCTTCGGCCTTGCAGCGCAACGCCTCGACGATCGCGCCCTTGACCGCGTGGTTGGCTTCCGGCGCCGGCACGATGCCTTCGGCGCGCGCGAACAGCACGCCGGCTTCGAAGCAGGCGGTCTGGTGGTAGGCGGTGGCTTCGATCAGGTCGAGATCCTTCAGGTGGCTCACCAGCGGCGCCATGCCGTGGTAGCGCAGGCCACCGGCGTGGAAGCCCGGCGGCGTGAAGGTGCTGCCCAGCGTGTGCATCTTGGTCAGCGGCGTCAGGTGCGCGGTGTCGCCGAAGTCGTAGGCGAACTTGCCGCGGGTGAGTGACGGGCAGGCCGCCGGCTCGACCGCGACGATGCGCCGCTGCTTGGTCTTGCCCTTGCCGCGCAGCTGCTGGCCCAGGAAGGGCAGCACGATGCCGGCGAAGTTGCTGCCGCCCCCCGTGCAGCCGACGATCACGTCGGGGTCGTCGCCGGCCATCTCCAACTGCAGCATCGCCTCCTCGCCGATGATGGTCTGGTGCAGCAGCACGTGGTTCAGCACCGAGCCGAGCGCGTACTTGGTGTCGTCGTTGGTCGCGGCGACTTCCACCGCCTCGCTGATGGCGATGCCCAGCGACCCCGGGTGGTCGGCGCGCTGCGCCAGGATCGCGCGGCCGGCGTTGGTTTCGTTCGACGGTGATGCGACGCAACTGGCGCCGTAGGTTTCCATCAACGCGCGGCGATAGGGCTTCTGGTCGTAGGACACGCGCACCTGGAACACCTTGACCTGCAGCCCGAACAGCGCGCCGGCAAAGGCCAGCGACGATCCCCACTGTCCGGCGCCGGTTTCGGTGCTGAGCTTCTTCACCCCGGCCTGGGCGTTGTACCAGGCCTGCGGCACGGCAGTGTTGGGCTTGTGGCTGCCGGCCGGCGATACGCCTTCGTACTTGTAGTAGATCTTGGCCGGCGTGCCCAGCACCTTCTCCAGCCGGTGCGCGCGGATCAGCGGGCTCGGCCGCCACAGGCGGAAGACCTCGCGCACCGGCTCGGGGATCGGGATCTCGCGCTCGGTGCTGACCTCCTGCCCGATCAGCTCCATCGGGAACAGCGGCGCCAGGTCGTCCGGGCCCACCGGCTGCATCGTGCCCGGGTGCAGCACCGGCGCCATCGGCTTGGGCAGGTCGGCGGCGATGTTGTACCAATGCTTGGGCAGCTTGTCTTCGGGCAGAAGGAACTTGGTCGGGGTGGACATGGGCGGCGCGCTCCTGTGCGGCATGAGGGTTGAGGCGCGCATGCTATACGCGAGCGCGGGGCGGCCCCCGCGCCCGGCGCAATCCGCCCGATCAGCAGCAGCGCGCGCCGCGGCCGGCGCCGTAGCGCGCGGCCTGGCGTTCGCGGAAGAAGGCCTCGTAGCTCATGACCGGCGTGCCAGGGTGCGTGGCCTGCATGTGCGCCACATAGGTGTCGTAGCTGGGCAGGCCCACCATCAGCCGCAGGCTCTGCGCCAGGTAGCGCCCGGCGCGCGCCGCACCGGCCAGCGTGGTCGCGAGCGGCTGGTCCATGCTCAGCTCGCCGCTGCCGTCATCGGCTCGAACGGCACTTCCTTGGCGGTCGGCCGGCTCGCCGCGCGCGCCGCCAGCGAGGCGCGCACGCCGTAGATCAGGATGCTGATCACCACCGCCATGAACAGCACGCACAGCCCGGCGTTGATGCGGTCGTTGAAGACGATGCGCGACATCTCCTCCACCGTCTTGGCCGGCGCCATCACCTTGCCCTCGGCCAGCGCGTCGGCGTAGACCCGCGCGTGCGACAGGAAGCCCACCTTGGCGTCGGCCGAGAAGATCTTCTGCCAGCCGGCGGTGAGCGTGCAGATCACCAGCCAGCTGGCCGGCGCGATCGTCACCCAGGCGTAGCGGTCCTTCTTCATGCGGAACAGCACCACCGTGCCGAGCGTCAGCGCCACCGCGGCGAGCATCTGGTTGGAGATGCCGAACAGCGGCCACAAGGTGTTGATGCCGCCCAGCGGATCGACCACGCCCTGGTACAGGAAGTAGCCCCAGAAGGCCACGGTCAGCGCGGTGGCGATGCCGTTGGCGGTCCACGACTCGGTCTGCTTCAGCGCCGGCACGAAGGTGCCGAGCAGGTCCTGCAGCATGAAGCGCCCGGCGCGCGTGCCGGCGTCCACCGCGGTCAGGATGAACAGCGCCTCGAACAGGATCGCGAAGTGGTACCAGAAGGCCATCATCGCCTTGCCGCCCACCACCTGGTGCAGGATGTGCGCCATGCCCACCGCCAGCGTGGGTGCGCCGCCGGCGCGCGCCAGGATCGTGGTCTCGCCGACATCGACTGCCATCTGCGACAGCTCTTGCGGCGTGATGACGAAGCCCCAGGTCGACACCGCCTGCGCCACCGCCTCGACCGTGTTGCCGACCAGCGCCGGCGGGCTGTTCATCGCGAAGTAGATGCCCGGCTGGATGCACGCCGCCGCCACCAGCGCCATCACCGCGACGAAGGATTCGGCCAGCATGCCGCCGTAGCCGATGAAGCGCGCGTGCGTTTCGTTCTCCAGCATCTTCGGCGTGGTGCCTGACGAGATCAGCGCGTGGAAGCCCGACACCGCGCCGCAGGCGATGGTGATGAACAGGAAGGGGAACAGGTCGCCCGACCACACCGGCCCGCCGCCTTGCGCGAACTGCGTGAAGCGCGGCATCTCCATCGGCGGCGCGACGATGACGATGCCCACCGCCAGCGCGACGATGGTGCCGATCTTCAAGAAGGTGGACAGGTAGTCGCGCGGCGCCAGCAGCAGCCACACCGGGATCGACGCGGCGACGAAGCCGTAGCCGATCAGCATCCAGGTCAGCGCCACGCCGTCGAAGGTGAACAGCGGCGCCAGCGTCGCGCTCTGGCTGACCCACTGGCCGCCGATGATCGACAGCATCAGCAGCACGAAGCCGATGACCGAGACCTCGCCGATGCGCCCGGGGCGGATGAAGCGCAGGTACACCCCCATGAACAGCGCCACCGGAATCGTTGCCGCCACCGTGAAGCTGCCCCAGGGCGAATGCGCCAGCGCCTTGACCACGATCAGCGCCAGCACCGCGAGGATGATGATCATGATCATGAAGGTGCCGAACAGCGCGATCAGCCCCGGCACCACGCCCATCTCCTGCTTGATCAGCTCGCCCAGCGAGCGGCCGTCGCGCCGCGTCGAGATGAACAGGATGATGAAGTCCTGCACCGCGCCGGCGAAGACCACGCCGGCCAGGATCCACAGCAGCCCCGGCAGGAAGCCCATCTGCGCCGCCAGCACCGGGCCCACCAGCGGCCCGGCACCGGCGATGGCCGCGAAGTGGTGGCCGTACAGCACGTACTTGTTGGTCGGCACGTAGTCCAGCCCGTCGTTGTGGCGGAACGCAGGCGTCTTGCGCCGCGGGTCCAGCTCGAGCACGCGCGTGGCGATGAACAGGCTGTAGTAGCGGTAGGCGATCAGGTACACGCACACCGCGGCCACCACCACCCACAGCGCGCTGACCGCCTCGCCGCGGCCGAGCGCGACAGTGGCCAGCGACAGCGCGCCGACGATGGCGATGGCGAGCCAGACCAGGTGGCGGGCGAAGTTCGGCATGACGGTCTCCTGCTGTTTCTGTTGTTGTTGCGTCTGCGCGGCATGCGTGCCACCGGCGTACGCGCCGCGGGCCACTATGCCGCGCACGATTCCGGATGGTGATTGCCCACGATTGCCAAAGTAGGGATTGACGCCGGATGCTGGATGCTGCGGTTGATCTGCGCACGCGCGCCCGTGGACATGGCCGGGTCGGGTGCCGTTTCATCGCCGTTGACGCGCCGGTGGCGCCGAGCGCGCAGACCGGCGCGGCAGCTCGGGCCGCCGCTTGACGGCGAGCAACGCGGCTGGTGCAGGCCACTCGGACAATGCCCATCCGCCCTACATGAGCTGCCCATGCCCGCACGATTCCTGCCGCCTCGAGCCCTGTCCTTGCTGTGCTGCGCCGTTGGCGCGGCGGCCTTGTCCGCAGCCGCAGCCACCGCGCAGGCGCAGCCGCCGGCGGCGCCGATGCCCGGCGAGTTCGTCGTCATCGACGGCCGGGTCGACGCCGGCACCTATGCCGGCTGGAAGCTGTTCCACACGCATTGCGCCGGCTGCCACGGTGCCGGCGGCGTGGGCACCAGCAGCGCGCCGAACCTGGTGGAGCGCATCGGCAACTACACGCCGCGCGGCTTTGCCACCAAGGTGCTGACCAGCTACCGCATCGTGCCGATGTCGCCCGACAGCGGCCCGCCTGAAACCCTGGCCGAGCGCGACGCGCTGCTCGAGCTGGTGATGAAGCGCGAACGCGAGCAGCGCGGCCAGCCGCTGATGCCGGCCTGGGACGCCGACCTCACGGTATCGCCGCACGTGCTCGACCTGTACGCGTACCTGGGCGCGCGCGCCGAAGGCGGGCTGGGCCCCGGCAAGCCGACACTGTTGGCCTCGCCACCGCGCTGACACGGGCGCGGGCCGGCCTCGCCCTCAGCGCAGGATTTCCAGCGCCCGGTCCAGCCCGCCCTGGGTGATCGACACCAGCGCCTTGTCGCGCACCGCGGGCTTGGGGTGAAAGGCAATCGACAGCCCGGCGGCCAGCATCATCGGCAGATCGTTGGCGCCGTCGCCCACCGCGATGCACTGCTCGGGGCCGATGCCCATCAGCTCGGCGACTTCGAGCAGCACGCGCTTCTTTTCGGGGCCGTCGACGATGGATCCCCAGGGCCGGTCGAACAGCGTGCCGGTGAGCCGGCCGTTGAACACCCCCAGCGTGTTGGCGCGGGCGAAGTCCAGCTTCAGGTGCTGACGGATGCGCTCGCTGAAGAAGGTGAAGCCGCCGCTGATCAGCAGCGTTTTCAGCCCGGCCGCCTGACAGGCGCGCACGAACTCCGGCACGCCGGGATTGAGCTGCACACGCTGGTCGTAGACCTGCTGCAGCGTGCTTTCCGGCAGCCCCGCCAGCAGCGCGACGCGGCGGCGCAGGCTGTCCTTGTAGTCGGCGATCTCGCCGCGCATCGCCGCTTCGGTGATGGCCGCGACCTCGGCACCGCGGCCGGCGATCGCCGCGATCTCGTCCACGCATTCGATGTTGATCAGCGTGGAGTCCATGTCGAAGGCCACCAGCTTGTAGTCGGCCAGGTTCAGCGGCGGCTTCAGGTTGCGGATGAACAGCCCCGGCCTGAACTCGGTGGCGTGCATGGTGCTTCAGCCCACGTTCACCGGCACCAGCGTCATGGTGTCGTTGCCGAAGATGTCGATCACCTTCACCGCCACCGTGTAGCGCCCGGCCTGCGCGTAAGTGTGCTCGGCGGTCGTCAACTCCAGCTCGCGGTGCTGCCGCGTGCGAAAGCTCTGCCACTCGTTCTCGAAGATGTAGCCGCCGCTCCAGCGTTCCTCGAACTCGGGGCGGCTCGCGCTGCCCGCGGCAGATGGCTGGGCTGAGGGCCGGTCGGCGCCGGCAACGCCGTCGACCCCGGAGTCGATCGGCAGCTTGATGATCTCCTTGCGGCTGCCGTAGTCGAAGTCCACCGCCCAGTAGTCGACCCAGTCGGTCCACTGCTTGGTTAATGTGGAAGACACCCGCAGCCCGACGTGACAATGCCTGACCTGAGGCTGGTCGGAACCGCGAGGTCAGCGGGTGAGCGAGTTCTTAGGCGGCG